>Ga0163154_10000113_pt1 | contig 110632 bp, 82 predicted proteins | sample OliLakLV19MP9P1_FD_148649 | JGI IMG/M metagenome (GOLD analysis project Ga0163154, IMG submission 148649) | Freshwater microbial mat bacterial communities from Lake Vanda, McMurdo Dry Valleys, Antarctica - Oligotrophic Lake LV.19.MP9.P1 | ecosystem: Environmental > Aquatic > Freshwater > Lake... | reverse complement strand
GTTATGTTGTTTCTTTTATATTTCTCACGCTTGAAAAACAGGGTTTTTTAAAAAGCGGGTGGGAAATGATGGTAAAAGGCATTTAGAGGCGGTTTATGCGTAAATAAGGCGTATTGAGATTGGCAACGTGTGTAAAAATCCTTGCCTGCATTGAAAATTTGCAAGTTTATAAGAAACCCGACTTGTTTACCCGCTTAAATGCCTCTACAACGCTCCTAAAAGGGGACAAAACTAGATTGCGCCCATTGAAACACTCGTTTTTCAGCTCAAATTTTAATAAATGCTTCTTTTGAAAAACACGCTGGGAAATGTCGGCACTTAAAAGAGCAGTGTTGTATTTGTAATGCGAGTTATCGACAGGCTATTCCTTCGTCCCTCAAGTGCTGTTTGAGTGTTGGGATAGCGATGTCGCCGAAGTGAAAAACACTTGCTGCCAGTGCGGCGTCTGCCTTGCCTGCCGTGAATACATCAACAAAATCTTGCATCTTGCCTGCCCCGCCTGAGGCTATGAGGGGTATATTTACTTGTTGGGCTATGTCTGCAGTAAGCGTGCAGGCGAATCCTTTTTTTGTACCGTCGTGTGGCATTGAGGTAAGCAATAACTCGCCTGCCCCACGCGCCTCTGCTTGGCGTACCCAATCCATAAGTTTGTATGCGGTTCGTGTCCTTCCACCTTGCACATACACCCACCATTCTTGTTCAAAAAAGTTGGTGTCTACAGCCAATACTACGCATTGGCTTCCAAATCTTTTTGCCAAATCGGTTATCAAAGCAGGCGTATGTACTGCGGCTGAATTGATGGATATTTTGTCTGCACCTGCTTCCAAAAGTGCTTCTACATCAGCTATTTGGCTGATGCCGCCGCCTACTGTGAAGGGTATATTGAGTTGTTTGGCTACTTCGCGGACAAGTACGCGGAGCGTTTTACGGTTTTCTACTGTTGCCGTAATGTCCAAAAAGACCAACTCATCTGCGCCTTGCATAGCGTAACGGCAGGCAAGTTCGACCGCATCTCCTGCTACGCGAAGGTTTTCAAAGTTGATGCCTTTTACAGTTTGACCGTCTTTTATGTCAAGACAAGGAATTATTCGTTTGGCGAGCATATTGTATGAATGGTTTTATAAAAAGCTTCGGCAAAGTTTTAAAACTTCGCCGAAGCTTTGAGTATTTAGCTTTATTCAAGCCGAAAATGTTTGGATATGGTTATCTTATGATATTGACAAAAGCCGTAAAGGTTTTTTCTTTTGCATTAGGTCTTTCCAAATAGCGAATAGTACATACATACACGCCTGCTGGAGCAGGGTTCCCTCCTACCCTGCCGTCCCAAATATCTTCGCGTTTGGTGGTATAAAATACTTGTTCGCCCCATCTGTTGAATACTTTGAGTTCCATTTTATAAAAGTCTTGCCCAAATATTTTCAGCACGTCATTCAACCCATCTCCATTAGGCGTAAAAGTATTGGGTATAAAAAATTTAGGCTCGCATTTTTCTATGATATTGATGTCGCTTGTGGTGGTACAACCCAGTGTGTCTGCTACGACAACTGTATATTTACCCGATTGAATGACCTTGATGACACGCGTAGTTTTCAAATTGCTCCACAAATAAGTAGCCCCCAGCCCAGCATCAAGCACTACAGTATCACCACTGAAAGAACACATATCGAGTCCTGTATAAGTTACATCTTCGGGTGCATCATAAATATTAACACGGCGAACTGTGCTATCACAGGCAGTAAGGTTTTTGTAAACTATAATATGCTCGCCTACACCCAACACGCTTGGACTAAACAATGGATTGGCTTCCACGCTCAATGCACCATCAATGCGGAACGTACCGCCTACAGGCTGTCCGATTAAATTAAATGTGGGGTTTTGAACACAATAATTGTTTTTCAAATTCGGAATTAACGGAACTTCGCCCGCAAAAATAACGACATCTTTGGAGGCAGTATTGAAGCAACCGTTGATATCTTGATAATTGTAAATAACGGTATGTGTGCCTGCGCCTATCACAATAGGGTCAAAAACAGCTCGAATAATGCCACTCACCGTAAATATACCACCTGAAGGATTGCCGACACCTGTTAAAGAAAAGGCGGGACTGTTCAAACAATAATTATTTTGCAAACCACCTATGGATACTAAACTCACAGCAGGAAGTCCCGAAACTTCAAAATCTTTTGTTTTTACAACAATACAATTCGTACGATTGTCTATGTATGTGTATTCTACAGTGTGGATACCTGCTCCGACCAAACTTGGCGTTACTTGGGTAACAGGCGCGCCACCATCTATTCGAAAAATGCCTATACCATCAGGGTTAATCGGGTGTGGCGTGGCAGTAAGGTTGAAAGGCGTGGCATCAATACAATATATAAACTGCAAACCTGTAATTTCTACTATAGGCGATGGTTCGATAGAAAAAACGAGTGTATCGCGATTTAGGCAACTATTGAGGTCTTGATAAGTATAAATCACTTCATAATCTCCCAAATTCATCAGAACAGTATTGAATTCTGTAGCTGGATTGCCATCAATGGTAAATGTGCCGCCTGCAGGTGTTGCTACCAAAGACACTATACCTTGCCCTTTGCAGTAAGCGTCTTGCAAATTAATGAGCGGGGTAGGCAAGGGATTAACAGCTACGACTTGTGTTTTACTGTTTACGCAGTTTTTATTATCCGTATAGGTATATACTATCGTGTGATTGCCCACACCCAGCAATTTAGGATTAAAAAGTGTAGTTGCCACACCATCTATGGTAGTTATTCCGCCCAAAGGCGTAGCGGCAACAAGGAAGCCAAGTGGGATATCATCTACACAATAGGCACTTGCTACATTCGTAAAATTGATAACAGGCAAAGGGTTGATGACTACCGTTTTGCTGGTTGTATTGAGGCACGTATTGCCGTCTGTATAACTATAAACAATGGTATAAGTTCCTGCCCCCAAAGAGTCAAGTTTAATGTTATTATTTGTATATACTTGGCTATTGATGTTGAATGTACCGCCTATAGGTGTCGCTGCAAGTGAAACACGTGTATTGGTTGCGCAATACTCATTTTGCAAACCAGTGATAACTACAGTAGGAATTTGATTTACAGCAACCATCATTGTATCGCGATTTACACATGTATTGGCATCAGTATAAGTATAAATAACCTGATGCGTACCAAGACCTGCAATAATAGGATTGAATACTGTAGAAGGCGCGCCTTTTACCGTAAAACTACCTCCTGCAGGTGTTCCTTGTAAAGTCGTATTGGGATTGTTGATACAATAGGCAGTATTAAGATTGATAATATCCACTGCACCAACTACATGGTTGGTTATTACAACTTCATCTTCGCCTGAGCATGTGCCTGCGTTGGTTACACTTACCTTGTAGGTAGCAGGTATGCTCACTGTGAGTGTAGCAGTTGTATTAGGCATCAATACACCATCTCTATACCATTTGTAAGTAGGTGAGCCTACCGATAAGGTAGCATTGGCAGGGTTGAGTATCGTGCTGGTTTTGGGGCATGTAGCTTTGTCTGTGCCAAGTGTTGGGGCAGGAAAGGGCAATATTTGATAAGGTTTGATGATATAATCCGCTCCACAACCATCAGTTGTAGTTACAGTCATTTTCACGCTATATGTACCAATGCTTGTATATAAGTGGCTTACATTTTGTCCCAATTCTATAGGCGAGCCGTCGCCAAAGTCCCAAGTATAAGAAGTAACATTTGTACCAAATCCTGCAAAAGCAACTGTAGTACCTATACAAACTGTACCTGCCGATGTATTGAAGTTGTAAAGTTGGTTTTCAAAACTCGCCCCTGCACTGTAGGCATAAGCGGAAGCATTGCCGTACCCATACGCATACGCAATAAAGGCACTATCCGACTCCAATGTAAACGGACTGCCTATATTCGGGTCAATGCCATAAGGCACTAAATCTATCATAGCATACGAATAGCCTGTGCAGGCTTGGACAGGGGTAAAATTGGAAGTAGCAAGGAACGAACCTTGCAATTTTATTTTATCAATATTGCTATTTTTAATAATGATATTGACATAGTGCGATGTAAGGGCATCGCTGGGTGTACTTACAGTATTGAAAGTAACTTTTTTTACCGTTTGATTGCTTGGATTCAAAATAAGCATGCTGGGGTCTGCGCGGTTGTTTGTAGGCGAAGCCCCGTTACAACTCTGCCCTTTCATGAATTGTGCAACATTGATGGCTTTGTCCGCAGTGATACATATCCCTTGTGCGAATGGGATAGTTTCATCTACATAGCCCTCATAAAACTGCCCTTTGTTCAGGTTTATGGAAAGCACAGGATTGCTGGCAACTTTGATTAAAACTGCTGTATTATTCTCTGAAGCTAAAATTTTGTAGGCGTACCCTTTTGGCATACCTGCGTACGGAATAACCAAATAATCTTTCCCCCAAGTTTTGACGGGATAGTTTTGTTCATATAAATGTTGCCAAGCACTACAGCTCGCATCAGGCACTTGTACTGCTGTTGCTCCTGAAAAGACGCTAAAAGGTTTGCAACCCCCACCGCCTACTACAGTCGTTCCTGTGAGGTCATTGTTGGCAGTATTGCTGTTGCCTGTTTCAGAAAAAGTTTTGCTTTGTACTTGATAAACTTGCCCGCTATCGAGTAACACTGTGAAAGGCGTACCTGCAGGCTTGCCTCCCCTTGTGTTCACTGTAGGCGTGATGATAACACTGGTAGCATTTTTCATCGCCACTACTATAAACTCTGTACGCGATACTGCGCTAGTGCTGTTGGTGGCTTTAAAAGTATTGATGATGTATTCAGTGCTTCCCCCAAAAGAAGCAACAGGCAATACAACAGAGGCTTCTGTACGAGCCGTATTTTTTTGCACCGCAAATACACTGATATTGTCTTGTGCAGTAACATAAACGCCTTTGTTTTGAATCGCTTCAGAAGCCGTTACATACGAATTGTTGGGCAAAGTAACCACTGTAGTAAGCCCTGCAGTTACAGTATAAAATTGCGACCAAGGCGCAGTTGACCAAGGCGCGGCAGGTGCGACTGCATTAGGAAGTTTTACGGTAAGCGAAGTATTCACTTTGCTTGTAATAAATAACTGCTGGGTAATTCCGCCAGAATTTGCGGCAATGTCCATAAAAGCCACCCAAAAGACCTTCCCTTCAGTGCTTACTTGTTGTGCGTTGGTTTGAGGAGAAAAGAAGTGGAAAAATAGTAGAAATGTAAAGAGTTGATAGATAAATCGTTTCATGGCTTTTATGGATACCTGTTTAAATAATAAACGTTTTCAGTACTGCAAAAATACATATTAGACGTATAAAATTTGCTAAAGTTAAAAGCATTTAACATTTTTGTACCATATTTTTCAAAAAACAGTTTATTATGGTACTCCAATTCCAATTTCAAGACCTTGCCTACACAATAAATACCGCGAAACCGATTGATATCTCCTTGCCTATAGTGGCAGGCAAGGAAAACCCAAATTGTTATTATGCGGAACATGTGCGTTATGACACTATTCGGGCAGGCGAGTTCGTAGGAAGCGTTGCCGAAGGTGGCAGTTGCAACTATCAGCAGGTTACATTTATACCACACGGCAACGGCACGCATACAGAATGTTATGGACACATCGCTGCTGATAAACAGGCTACTATGAACCACTGTTTGAAAACATTTTGGTTTGTAGCAAGGCTCATATCCACCACACCGACTTTTGAAAATGGTGATTCGATTGTAAAACTCAAAGACATACAGCCGCATATTGCCTTGCCTGCCGAAGCCCTGCTGATACGCACTTTGCCCAACGGGGCAGGCAAGAAGACCAAACAATATTCGAATACTAATCCGCCCTATTTTGAAGAAGCAGTAGGCAAGTTCTTAGCCACGAATGGCGTGAAGCATTTACTTGTCGACTTGCCTTCCGTAGATAAAGAAGTAGATGGTGGCGCACTCCTCATGCACCATGCTTTTTGGCAATTCCCCCAAGAAATTCGCCAAGATTGTACTATAACCGAGTTGGTTTATATACCCGACGAAGTGCCTGACGGTTTATATATATTGAATTTGCAGATACCAAGTTTTGAACTTGATGCTGTACCAAGCAAACCTGTTTTGTATGCTATAGTGAATGCTTAAAAAAAGCTTTAGTGCGACAAGCCATAGGAAAAAGCACTTTTGCAAGAAGTTTATTTTTGATTTTTCGCTGTAACAGCATAAATATTTTTTATATCATTTTTTTTTACGAAATTTGCAAAAACTAAATCATACTTAATTATGAAAAAGTATTGCCTAACACTTACACTTCTTTGCATTGTTGCAGCCCATATTGCTGTAGCTCAAGATAAACTGAGCAAAGCCGAAAAAAAGGAACTTCAAGCCGAAATAAAGGCTTACCAAAAAGACCCTGCCAAGTATAAAACGTTCAAAGAAAGCCTGCAAACAAAAAAAGAACACATCTCAAAACTGGACGGGCAAATTGATGACTTGACAGAAGCCATCAATGCAGGCAAGTCGAAACTAACCGAAAAAGAACAACGTGTTAAAGACCTTGTTGATGAAATCAACCGTCTCAAAACGGAAAAGACTGAAACGGAAAAGGTAGTCGAAAACGCTACCAATGAGCAAGGTATTCTTTACAAAGTACAAGTGCCTATGGAAGATGCCGCACTTTATCAAGAAGTAAGCGAAGTAGATGGCATAATCCGACCCGTCTTTAGTGGTGAGCAAGACGAAGACGGAGGCAAAAAATATACACTCGGCTATTTCAAAGATAAGACTGAAGCAGACACTTTCAGCAAGTATCTCAAACTTTTGCGCATAAAAGATGCCATAGTAGTAAAATACGAAAACGGCAAAAAACAAAACTAAACCAGCCTCTGTTTATTTATGAAATATCTTTTTGTATGGATTGTACTCGCTACGTCTGCATCCCTAATGGCACAAACGCCACTCTCAAAACAAGAGAAAAAACAACTCCAAAAAGAAATAGCTGACTTAACTAAAAATATGGAAAACTTCGCAATGCAAAAAAAGGAAGTAGCCAAAATGCAAGAAAGCCAAACAGCTAAAAACGCACTGCTCATACAAAAAAAAGCAGACGCACAAAACATGGCAAAACAAGTCCAAGAAAAAGATGAAAGTATAACCTACTACGAAGAACAACTGCGCAAAATGCAAAAAGACCGCCCAGAAGTAAACGCTACCAACCAAGACCGAGGAAAGCGTGATTGTGTCTTTAGCGTACAAATAGGGGCATACAAAAATAAAGACCTTACACAATATATGGACAAAAACGAAAACTTCGCAGTAGAAAAAAGCGAGGACGGGCTAAAAAAATATATGCTCGGCTACTTTACGTCTTATTGGGAAGCCAAAACTTTTAGCAAGTATTTGGACAAAGCAGGCGCGCAAAGCTATGTAGTAGGATTCTATAAAAAACAGCGCGTACCTGATTTAAAAGACATGACACAATGCACTTTTTAGGCTAATCCATCTTATCCCCCCCACATATTTCTATGAAATTCTTTTTTTTATATCTATCGCTCGCCTGCTTTTGGGCAACAAGCGTCACAGCGCAAATCAAAGTAGTAGATGATAGCGGTAATATTATTACTGCTGCTATTACCGTAAACGGAACTGCTAACAATGTGCTGAACGAGCCTGTTTCAAAACACATCAAAGTAAAAAATACAGGAGCGAATCCCGTTAATGTCAAAGTTAAGTTTGTACGTGTTTCAGTAGCACCTGGACATCAAAACAACTACTTTTGCTGGGCGCAAAACTGCTACCAATCCGCCACTTTAGACTCGCCTACTGGTCAAGACTTGAACGGGCAAGCCACAACTTCTTATTCGGATGCTTGTATCGTGTATGTATCAGGAACAACTACGCAAACTGCCCCCCAATATGGCGGGACAACCTCTTTTGATTACACTTTTTATGAAACAGGCAACGCAACCAACAACAGCGTTACTATCCGCGTCAATTTTGTAATAACAGGACCAAACGCTATAGAATATGGTGTCAACGGCATGCGTTTCACACCCGCATTCCCCAATCCTGCACGCGGAAAGTTTTATATAAAAGCAGAAGGCTTAACACAAGACCATGACAATAAAGCAAACATTGAACTTACAAATCTGCAAGGCAAAAGGGTCGCTGTACTCCCCCTAAACAAACAAGAAGGGGACAATATACGCCTCGACCTTCCTGCATTGCCAGCCGGTATTTATTTATACCAATTTGTAGTAAAAGGCAGTCGCAGTCGGGTAGGCAAGCTCATTGTCGAATAGACTTTGCTACCTACTTTCCAAAATGTTGCGGAAGAATGTGATACAATCGTTTGGTTGTATGACACTCCTCCGCATTTTTCATTGCTTATTTTACTACAATAAATCAAAATAATATGCTATTTTTGTGCATACTTTATAATACATGAAAAAATCTCCGTATTTTACAGAAGAACACCATTTTTTTCGCCAAACAGTCCGCGATTTTTTTGCTAAAGAAGTCCACCCGTATCTTGAAGAATGGGAAACTAATCGACAAATTCCTCGTAGCATTTGGGCGAAAATGGGCGAAATGGGGTATCTTGGGCTTTTCCACGAGGAAAAACATGGCGGTTCAAATGCCGATTTTTTTTATACCGTAGTCTTTTTAGAAGAATTGGGCAAGACAAGCGCGGGTTTTAATACCGCTATAAGCGTACATACCTACATGGCAACCAACCATATAGCACGTGCAGGAAGCGACTTTCTAAAAAATAAATACCTTGCACCTGCCATCGCAGGCAAGATGATTGCCGCCCTTGCTATTTCAGAACCCGAAGCAGGTTCAGACGTGCAAGCACTTCGTACAAATGCTAAACGCGAAGGTGATAATTTTATCATCAACGGCACAAAAACATGGATAACCAATGGCACATACTGCGATTTTTATGCCGTAGCCGTAAAGACTGAAAAAGGCATGAGCCTTATCCTTGTGGAAGGTACGCAGGAAGGTGTAACCCGTACTAAACTTAATAAAATGGGGTTGCATAGTTCTGATACTGCTGAAATTGCCTTCCAAGACGTGAAAGTCCCTGTGGCAAACCTCATAGGTCAGGAAGGCAAGGGCTTTTATTATATCATGGATAGTTTTCAGCTTGAGCGATTGGCGGCAGCCATTATGTCTGTTGGCGGTATGGATTGGGCAATGGAGCAGACACTGGAGTATATGAACCAACGCCAAACCTTTGGACGCACTATCAATAAATACCAAGCTTTGCGCCACACTATAGCACAACTCGCCTCAGAAATAGAACAAAACCGCCAATTTGTACACCATACTTCATGGCTTCATGCACAAGGCGAATTTTGTGTAAAGGAATGTTCGATGGCAAAACTCTTAAGCACTGAACTTGCCAAACGGACAGTAGATGAGTGTTTACAAATGTTTGGAGGCTATGGTTACGTAGAAGATTTCCCTATTTGCCGCGCTTATAGGGATGTCCGCGTAGGTACTATCGCAGGTGGGACTACCCAAATTATGCGTGAAATTATTGCTAAAATGGTTATGGACGACACACAATATAAGCCCGCTTATGACCCAGAAACCATTGAAAATCAACCCCTTACCGCTTACGAAATTATAGCCTCGATTCCTACACGCTTTCGCCCAGAAAAAGCGACTGATTACAATACGCTTATACATTATGACCTTACGGGTGAGCAGGCAGGCAAGTTCACTATTCAGATACAAGCAGGCAAGTGTACAATTACGGAAGGCTGGCACGGCGAACCAAAGTGTGTTATTTCCTTGCCTGCCACGCTCTATGCTGACCTTGAATTGGGCAAAACCAACCCGCAAACGGCTTTCATGAGTGGGCAAATCGTGGTAGATAATTTATCTGAAATGATGAACTTTACAAAATGCTTCAAAAAAGTAAACAGCCGTTGAAATAACAAATAAGCCCTTGCCTACCGAATAGACTTCTTGCGAAAGCCTTTTTTCCCTCTCTCCAAATCGGAGAGAGGGTATGAGGTTTCAAGAATTAGACTTTTGACAAAGGCAGAGAAAATTTATGCAATTTGCTGATATAAAAAACGACTTTGCCTTTCGCAAAATATTTGAGAATGGAAATAAGACCGAAATCTTAATCTCGTTTCTTAATGCTGTGCTAAAACTGGAAGGCGCAGACCGCCATACTTGGACAAAGGACGAGCTGGAGGAATACGAACATACCCGCATGCAGGAAACAGCCGAAATTACAAAAACAAAAAATACTTCTGGAAGAGAAAGCGAAAAATCAAGAAAAACTTGAAATGGCTAAAAAGACGACTAAGAAAGGCTTTGACAATGAAACCATTACAGACCCGACAGACTTGACAATTGAACAAATGGAACATTGTCTATGTCCCACAAACGACACAACAGATAAATAAATAAAGCAAAAAAAAGCTGAAATTTGTTGTTTTCTAATATATAGCTTACTTTTACGAAAAGATACTAACTATTGAAAGCAAAATGAGCAATATTCAAAACATTACCGCGAATGTAGTCAAAATAGGCTCCTCTTCTGGAAGTGGAAGCGGATTTTATTTGAAAAAACATGGATTGGTAGTTACCAATAACCATGTGGTTTCAGGACACAAAATGGTTTCTATCGAAACCCAAACTCAAGAACGCCTAACGGCAAAAGTGGTTTTCCTTAACCCAATCGTCGACCTCGCTTTCTTGTTGCCCTCACGTCCCCTTGACGACATGCCTGAGCTATTCATTCAGCCATCAGGCGCATTGCAAGCTATGGACAAAGTAGCCGTTTTGGGCTTTCCCTACGGCATGCCTTTTACAATCACTGACGGGATAGTTTCTTCAAGTAAACAACTCATGAACGGCAGGCACTATATCCAAACTGATGCGGCTGTAAATCCTGGCAATTCAGGCGGACCGTTGGTAAACCTCCGTGGCGAAGTAGTGGGCGTAGCTACCGCTAAATTTACGAATGCAGACAACATGGGATTTGCTATTTTAGCAGATGATTTGCTGGCTGACATCGAGTCGTTTGCCGAAAATGTATCCTTGCAGTTTTCAGTCAAATGCCCTTCATGCAGCAATTTGCTTTTTGAGAAAATGGAGTACTGCCAAAATTGCGGAGCAGAGATAGACCAAACTACGCTTTTTGACGAACCCAAACCCACTGCTTTGGCTGTATTCGTTGAAGATGCTTTGAGAAAGCTCAACATAGACCCTGTTATTGCTCGGAATGGACACGATTATTGGGAGTTTCATCAAGGCAGTTCGCTCGTGCGTATTTTTGTTTACAACAAAAACTATCTCTATATAACAAGCCCGCTTGTAAAAATTCCTAAAAACAACCTTGAGCCTGTTTATCGTTATATCCTGAGCCATCCAGCCAAACCCTTTGTGTTTGGTATTTTGCAAGGCATGATTTACTTGTCTTATCGTGTTCACATGAGCGACATACAAAGCATGTTCAAAGAGGATATTCAGTATGATATTGCTCAATTTGCACAAAAAGCCGATGAATTGGATAATTACTTGATAGATACGTTTCATTGTGAACGGTCAGAATATTCTAAATTCTAAAATATGAGAACAGCTGAAAAAATATGTACGCGCCCTGAAGCCCGCACACGTATAGAAGCATGGCAAGCACAAGGCGACCAAATAGTTTTTACCAACGGTTGCTTTGACATCATGCATTTGGGGCATGTCGATTATTTGGAAAAGGCGCGTGCCAAAGGGCAACGGCTCATAGTCGCCTTAAACGATGACGCTTCAGTTCGCAGATTAAAAGGCGAAAAACGTCCCATAGTGCCTGCATATCCACGCATGCGCATGTTGGCGAGTCTAGCTTTTGTGGATTTGGTGGTATTGTTTGAGGAAGACACGCCTGAAAAGGTTATAGAGGAACTGAAGCCCAATATTTTGGTAAAAGGCAGTGATTATGCCATATCGAATATCGTAGGCGCATCTTTTGTGATAGCGCAGGGAGGCAAGGTAGAAACGATAGATTTGGTAGATGGTTTTTCTACTACCAATTTAATTGAAAAAATACGCGAAGCATACATATAACCAAAAAAAATGAATACATCTTACCAAACCGTTAGTGCTGAAGAAGCCGTTAAAGTTGTAAAATCACAGGACAGTATTTTTATTCACAGTGTTGCCGCGCCTCCGCTCTCGCTTATCGAGGCATTGGTAGCAAGGGCTGATGAACTGCAGGGCGTGTCTATACATCACTTGCACGTGGAAGGCAAGTTGCCTTACTTTGATGCGAAATATAGTGCCAGCTTTAGGGTAAACAACCTTTTCACAGGAGCGAATGCGCGCCAAGCAGTGCAAGAAGGGCGGGCTGACTATATGCCTATTTTTTTAAGTGAGATTCCCGACTTGTTTCATAAAAAAATCATTCCGATTGATGTAGCGTTTTTGCAACTTTCTCCACCTGATAAACATGGCTATTGTACATTTGGGACTTCGGTTGATGTGTCTGTCGCGGCGGCCAAAAATGCACGTTGTATCATAGCCGAAATCAACCCACACATGCCTCGCACATGGGGCGATGGGATTATTCATATAAGCCAAATAGACAAAGTCGTAGCTGTTAATCGCGCCTTGCCTACGCATATCTTGCCTGCCCCGACTGAAGTAGAACAAAAAATAGGCGTACATGTAGCCAATTTGGTGGAAAATGGTGCGACTTTGCAAATGGGCATCGGGGTTATTCCTGATGCAGTATTAGCCGCCCTTACCTCCCACAAAGCATTGGGCGTACATACCGAAATGTTTTCTGATGGCTTGTTGCCTTTGATAGAAAAAGGCATTGTAACCAACGAACACAAAGTAAAGCACCGGGGCAGAATAGTAAGCGGTTTTGTTATGGGTTCGCAGGTTTTGTATGATTATATAGATGACAATCCGTTGGTACGCATGTTAGAAATTGACTATGTGAATGATGTTGATGTTATTCGTCAAAACCCTCAAGTAACGGCTATCAACAGCGCGATAGAAGTGGACTTAACGGGGCAAGTTTGTGCCGACTCTATAGGAAGCAAAATATATTCAGGCGTAGGCGGACAAATGGACTTCATACGTGGCGCGAGTCTATCGAAGGGAGGCAAGCCTATTATCGCGCTGCCTTCGACAACTTCCAAAGGCGAAAGCAGAATTGTTGGCATTCTTAAGCAAGGCGCAGGTGTAGTTACGACACGCGCCCACGTGCATTATGTAGTAACCGAGTATGGCGCGGCATACTTATATGGGCAGAATTTACGACAACGCGCTCAAAAACTTATCAAAATAGCACACCCGGCACACCGCGAACAGCTTGAGCGCGAGGCGCACCAAATATTACACCTTGATTTCTAAACGTTAGACTTCTTGCGAAAGTCCTTTCCGCTCTCTCCAAATCGGAAGGAGGGCAGGGTGTGAGGTCTTAAGAAACATTTTTGCAAGAAGTCTATTTTATAATGCTAATAAAAGAATTATCGTTATGTTTGCATTGATAAATTTAAACTTGCCTACCATCATGAAACAAATCGCTTTGCTCTCTCTTGTGTTGTCATTGTGTGCCTTGCCTGCCATAGCACAAAAGAAAAATGACACGGAAACAAAACCTGTCGTTACACCCGTCAAACCTACACAAACTTCTAACGATACTATCCGCAAAATCCGTAAACCGCTCAAAAAAGAGGAGCTTGAGGAAGCGATTGTTTACAATAATTTTACTAAAGCGGCACTCAAAGCCGACAGCGTATATGCGTTTTCTTTTCCTATGGGTTCTTATTTTACCTTACCCAAAGAGTTGCTACAGTTCAAACATCTACAAGCCCTTTATATGGAAAAGTCGGGATTGGGAGAGTTAGACAGCACAGTCGCCACGTTCCCAAATTTGCAAATATTAGAATTGGGATACAATGATTTAACAAACCTACCTAAAGAATTGGCGCAACTAATGCATTTAGAGGTGTTGAATCTACAAAAAAACAAGTTCACTTCTTTCCCTAAAGTGATTATACAGATACCCAACTTGCGCAAATTAGACCTGAGCTTTAACTTTGGTTTGATGAAGACGGGTGGTATTTCTGCTGATTTGGGCAACCTGAAAGAGCTTGAATCGCTTAATTTGGGCAAGAATATGCTCACCAAAATACCCGCCACTATAGGCAATCTTATCAAAATGAAAGAGCTGTATTTAGATGTAAACCGATTAGGTGTCTTTCCTATGGAAGTGCTTAAATTGCCTTCGCTGGAAGTGCTGTCTATTCGCAAAAACGGCTTAAAAACAATCCCTATAGAAATAGCCAGTCTAAAAAAACTGAAAAAATTAGACATAAGCGGAAACGAATTTACCACAATACCCGAAGCTATTCTTGACCTTGTGAATTTAGAAGTATTGGATTTGCGCGAGAACCAAATTTCTACACTTTCGCAATCTATCACAAAACTCAAAAATTTAAAAGAACTCCATTTAGAAAAAAACAAATTTTCACCTGAAGAAATTAACCGTATCAAGAACGCGATGGGCTTCGTTACCAATATTTATTTTTAGGTCGGGAAATTAGTAGCCATTCTGTAAGAATCCCTTTATGCTTTTGTGTGGTGCTGAAGCGACAGGAGATGCTTACAGCATGACTAATTTGAGTATAGTTCCCGCAATTAAGCTAACTTTTATATCTTCGGCAGGCAAGGTATAGCTATCTCCCATTAAGTTGTATATTTGCAGCAAATTTAAATACTTCATTTATGAAAACTGCCATCATCACACTCGTTTTTTTGTTTGCGGCTTGTGTCGTACAAGCCCAAAAAGCTGCTCCCGAAGTCGTAAAAGCCAAATTCAAGGCTATGTTTGCCAATGCCGAAAAATCTAAATTCAGCCCTGAGAAAGACGGAAGCTGGGAAGTGGATTTTAAACAAGCCAAAATTAAAAGCTCTGCTAAGTTTTCTGCCACAGGCGAATGGTTGGAAACCGAACAAGACATGCCATTTGCCGAAGCTCCCAAAGCTGTACAAGACTTCGTAAAAAGCAAGTATGCAGGTTTTGAAGTAGAAGACTGCGAAAAAGTACAAACAGCCGAAAGAATATGCTACGAAATATCAGTAGAAAAAGGCAAACAAGAATTTGAACTTGTTATAAGTACTGATGGAAAACTCTTGGAGGAGAAAAAGAAAAAATAAACAAATAGAGCCTTGTAAAAATCATTTTACAAGGCTTTTTTTTCTAAAAAGACGTGCGTATTTTGAACTTAATCCAAACAACTTGGATAACAAATTTTAATTGCCTATTTTCGCAACAAAAATAATAGGATTTCTGAGAAGAAAAAAAAGCAACCTTAAAAAATATAGTAAACAAAATAAATTATGGTAGGTATTATTATGGGAAGCGCGTCCGATTTGAACGTGATGCAAGACGCAGCCGATATGCTCACGATGTTTCAAATACCTTTTGAGATACAAGTCGTGTCAGCACACCGCACACCGTTGCTTATGGTTGAGTATGCGCAAACAGCTGTAGCAAGAGGTCTGAAAGTTATCATTGCAGGGGCAGGCGGTGCGGCGCATCTCCCTGGTATGGTGGCATCACTTACGCCCTTGCCTGTAGTGGGTGTGCCTGTAAAGTCGAGTAACTCGATAGATGGCTGGGATTCTATTCTGTCCATTTTGCAAATGCCCAATGGCGTACCTGTAGCTACAGTCGCCTTGAATGGTGCTAAAAATGCAGGAATACTTGCGGCACAAATCATAGGCGCGTTTCAGCCTGAAGTGCAAATACGCCTCCTTGCCTACAAACAGGGAATGGCTGACAAGGTATTGGAAGACGCAAAAAAAGCGTTCAACACTTAGAAGTGAAGAACGCCGAACTTAAACCCAATTACTTTCGGGGACCCTGATGGGGATCGAACCCACCACCTACGGCACCACAAACCGTCGCTCTAACCGGATGAGCTACAAGGTCCAATCCATTATTGATGCAAAGGTAGCATGTTAATTTTAAACTTCCAAATTTTTCTTCGTTTTTTATGCAAAAAAATTTTACTTTGGTTCTTCCTCCCGAAATAGCCTACGATTCTACACGCTTACACGCTTTCATAGCTCAAGAATTAAAAATAGATGATGTAACACAATTATACATTCGTCCACTCAAAAGGAGTGTAGATGCACGTAGCAAACAGCCCAAAGTAAATGTGCAAGTAGAGGCTTTTGTAGGCGAAATGCCCACACCGCTTTTTCAATCTATTGCCTATCCTGATGTAAGCAAACAGCCTCAAGCTATCATTATAGGGGCGGGTCCCGCAGGTATGTTTGCCGCTTTGCGCCTGATAGAATTGGGCATAAAACCTGTTTTGATAGAACGTGGCAAAGATGTAAAAGGGCGCAGGCGCGACCTCGCGGCTATCAACAAACACCAAACTGTAAACCCTGAGTCAAATTATTGTTTTGGGGAAGGAGGCGCAGGCACATACTCTGATGGCAAACTCTACACACGTTCTAAAAAACGCGGCGATATTCAACGCATTTTGCAAATACTTGTCACACATGGCGCAGTAGAAGACATTATGGTAGAAGCGCACCCGCATATAGGCACAAACAAACTACCCCAAATAGTACAAAACCTACGTGCAACTATCTTGCAGGCGGGAGGCGAGGTCTTGTTTGATACAAAAGTTACGGATTTTATTATACACAAAAACGAACTTAAAGGCGTTCTTACGCAGGCAGGCAAGGCTATAGAAGGCATAGGCGTAATACTTGCTACTGGGCATTCGGCGAGGGACATGTTTCACTTATTGCAGGACAAAAAGATAGCTATAGATTTTAAGCCTTTTGCACTTGGTGTAAGAGCAGAACACGCGCAAAGTCTGATAGACAAGATACAATATCATTGCGAAACAACACGCAGTCCTTACTTGCCTGCCTCCGCCTATAGTTTGGTAACACAAGTAACACACAAAGGAATAGAAAGAGGCGTTTTTTCTTTCTGCATGTGTCCAGGTGGTTTTATTGTACCTGCTGCGACTGCAGAAGGGGAAATAGTAGTGAACGGTATGTCGCCTTCAAGACGCGATTCTCGTTTTGCGAATTCCGGCATTGTGGTATCGGTAGGCAAGGAAGACGTACTTGCCTACCAAGATTATGGCGCGTTGGCTGGCTTGTATTTTCAGCAAGAGATTGAACAGCGTGCTTGCGCATTGGCAGGCAATACACAAGTCGCTCCCGCACAATTGATGCAAGATTTTGTACAAAAGAAACAGTCAAAAACACTTTTGGACACGTCTTATCAGCCAGGACTCGCTTCAGTGGAACTCGATGCAGTCTTGCCCGAATTTATCGCCTATTCCTTAAGGCAAGGGTTTCAAGATTTTGGTAAGAAAATGCGCAATTATCTTACCAATGAAGCACAATTGGTCGGCGTGGAAAGCCGTACTTCTTCGCCTGTGCGCATACCGCGCCATCCTGATACATTGGAACATACGGAATTAAAACACCTCTTTCCCTGTGGCGAGGGTGCGGGCTATGCAGGCGGCATCATGTCAGCCGCTATGGACGGAGAACGCTGTGCAGAAAAATTGGCGGAGTTGTATAAATAGTTGGCTCTTACTCAACTTTGGAGTGATACAGCACATAAAAACACTTTTGGTACGCCAATATGTCTGCCATTATTCACGATTGATGATGTCGGAGCTGTGCGGCTAAATTATGCTAAGGTTATAGGTATTCTTTTTATGAGTATTTCTTTCAAAGTCAATGCTTTATCTATTATTCCTTCTGCCGTAGCGGGCGTTCTGTGTTGATGTTTCATTTCAAATTTTGTAGCATTTGGATTAATAAGGAACAAGCATTCAATAACATGGTACTCTACAAATTTTGTGTTGAACCACATAGAAACATAGAGAACATAGCCCGAAACACTATGTTCCACTAAAATTGTCGGAGTACCAAATGTTTTGCAAATGTAAAATTCAAAAAAGTTGCTGGGAAGTGTCAGAACATGCTAAAATTCGTGGGCTAAATCCCTGCATTCGTTCGCAGGGGTGTTGCCAATACTACATCTAATGGTGCCAAAAACACAACCCACGATTTTAATCAAAGTACCACCTTATTTATTTAACTTTCGTTCCTAAGTTTGTAAAATATCAGTTTATTTAATTTCTGTCCCTAGATATTATTTGATGATAAACTCAACTCGTCTATTTTTTTGCATGTTGGCTTCGCTTGTGTTGGGTACTATCGGCTCGGCGTCGCCGTATCCTTTGTATGAAACGCGCCTGTTTTCTATCCCTTTGTTGCGCAAATACTCAACTATGCCTTTTGCTCTGATTTTTGATAAATGTTTATTGAAGGTGGGATTACCTGAATTGTCGGTATGGCAAGCTATTTCACCCTTGACGGACTTATTTTGGTTCAGATATTCCGCAAGTTTATCCAATTCCATCCTTGCCTGCTCGTTTAGTTCATACGCGCCTGCATTAAAGGTTATTTTCTTTAAGTCAAAAGTAGCTGTAGCAGGCGATTTTCTCTCGGTCATTTTAGCAAAATAAGCACTTATTGCCTCTTTATTTTGGTTATAAAAGGTATAACCAACAATCAATATGGCGAAGAAGACGGCCCATTGCCCCATTTTCCACCAAGTTTTATAAGGTATCCAAGGTAGGAAAGGTGCATTTTTAAGTTCTGTAATGATTTTTACAGCGACTTTGTTGTCGGGCTTTATGACCAATACTTTTTCAGCATATTCTATACCTTTTTGCTTGTCGTTTGTTTGTCGCTGTTTTACCCACTTACCTGTGTGTGCTTGCGCTAGGCACAGTACGTTTTTTTCATCAAACGGATTAAGGCTGTGGGCTATCATTAGTTCCTCTATCGCATCTTTGTAATTATGTGCTTCGAGGTATGTTTTTCCGCGCATGCTACAGTCTTGAAAAACAGTTTTCAAGTGTTCCCAATCTTTCTGCTCAATTTCTAAATGTTGTACTTTTTTGAGTACGGATTCGCTATAGATGGTAGGGCGTGAAGTATCTTCACGTATGCCCAAAATTTCTATATACTTTTGGTAGGTTACTAATTGTTGCTTGTCCATTTCTTTGATAGAAAACTTCCTAAACGTTTTCATTAAAACGTATAGGAAGTCAGTTTGTTATGCTTATCCTCGTGGTTTTAATATCACAAAAGGGAGAATCATTTCTTCAAGCGATACGCCTCCGTGTTGGAATGTATCCTTGTAATAATTTACATAATAGTTGTAATTATTGGGGTATGCAAAAAAGTAATCTTCTACTGCAAAGACATACGAGGTCGAGATATTCAACTTCGGCAAATGGAAACGCTCTGGAGCAGGTGCAGTCAATATATTATTGCTGTCATAGTTTAGATTCTTGCCTTGTTTGTAACGAAGGTTGGTATTTACGTTGCGGTCGCCTACTATTTTGAAAGGTTTTTTTACGCAAATAGTGCCGTGGTCTGTCGTAATGACTACCTGCACTTTGCGTTCTCCCAGTTTTTTTAGTAATTCCAGCAATGGCGAGTGCATGAACCAACTTTTGGTAAGTGAGCGGTATGCGGCATTGTCGGGCATCAGTTCGCGTATCATGGTGATGTCGGTACGTGCATGGGAAAGCATATCCACAAAATTGAACACAATGGCGTTCAATTGGTTGTTCATCAAGTTTTCGAAAGAATCAACAAGCACTTTGCCTTGTTGTTGGGTGATGATTTTGTTATAGGAAAATTTGATGTTGTTGAATTTTTGCTTTTGCAAATTGCGGCGCAAGAACTCCTCCTCGCTCATGTTTTTGCCTTCCTCTTCGTCTTCCTGCACCCATATATCGCTGTGGTGTTTTGCCATATCCAAGGGCATCATGCCTGCAAAGATAGCATTTCGGGCATACGCGGTGGTGGTAGGCAAGATAGAAAAGTACGCGCTCTCCTCGAGTACCTGAAAATACTCTTGTATCAATGGTTCAATGACGCGCCATTGGTCGTATCGCAAGTTATCGATGAGGATAAAAAATACGGGTTCGGGATTTTTGAGCAATGGGAACACCTTTTTGCGCAATAAGTGCGGGGACATTATTGGGCGGTCTATATTGGGGTCGTTCAACCAATCTTCATAATTTTCGTCAATAAATTTGGTAAAGTTGATATTGGCTTCTGCCTTTTGGTTTTCAAATATCTCCTCCATGTCCTTGCTGTCTGTTCCTTCAATTTCTAATTCCCAGAAAATCAGCTTTTTATATATTTCTATCCATTCTTCATGATCCATGCGCTCGTTCATTTCCATCATGAGGGTTCGAAAATCTTGGCGGTAGTTTTGGGTAGTTTTTTCGGACACCAGGCGCTTGTTATCCAAAATCTTCTTGACGGATAGCAGGATTTGGTTTGGGTTCAGTGGTTTGATAAGGTAGTCGGCTATTTTTGCACCGATAGCCTCTTCCATGATGTGTTCTTCCTCGCTTTTGGTAATCATGATGATAGGCGTGCTTGGCTTCATTTGCTTCATTTGCGCAAGGACTTCAAGCCCATTCATGCCAGGCATATTTTCATCAAGGAATACGAGGTCGAAGTTTTCTTCTTCGAATTTTTCGAGAGCATCAGCACCGCTATTTACCCCCAAAATTTGGTATCCTTTCTTTTCTAAGAATAGGATGTGGGGTTTGAGGAGGTCTATCTCATCATCAGCCCATAAAATTTTTGGTTGCATGGAAAAAATAAAATGTGGAGTAGCGGTTTAGCTATAGTGGCGGGAGAAGTATGTATAATGCAAAGGTAATCATTTTTCCTAAAATTAAAGACTTCTTGCAAAAGTATTTTTCAAGAAGTCTAAATATAAATATGCAGAGAAACGCCGTAAAGATTTTTAGATTTCTTCAAGTTGTTCGTGTTGATTTTACAAGAATGGTGGTTTTATCACAGTTGCAGGTGCGTTTTTGCCACGTATTTGGACAAATACGGTGCTGTTTTCTGCTGAAAATTCAATAGGAACATAGCCCATGCCTATCCCTACATCTAAGCTTGGCGACATAGTGCCTGAAGTAACCTCGCCTATTATGTTGCTCTCTGCATCTACGATGGGGTAATGGCTGCGTGGAATGGCTTTTTCGCTCATTTTGAATGCGACTAACTTGCGTTTTACGCCTGCTTCTTTTTGCGCTTTTAAGTTTTCGCTGTTTATAAAAGTTTTGGTGAATTTTGTAACCCAACCCAAGCCTGCCTCAAGTGGTGAAGTAGTGTCGTTGATGTCGTTGCCATAGAGCATGAAGCCTTTTTCTAGACGCAATGTGTCTCTTGCGCCCAGCCCGATAGGCTTGATGTTAAAGCCCTTGCCTGCCTCAAAGATAGCGTTCCACACTGTAGCCGCGTGTTCATTGGATACATATATTTCGAAACCGCCTGCGCCTGTGTAACCTGTAGCCGAAATAGTAACATTTGGCACACCTGCGAAAGTGGCTATTTGGAAAGTATAGTAAGGCATTTCTGCCAATGCTACTTCTGTAAGCGATTGCATAGCTTCGATGGCTTTTGGTCCTTGCACAGCGAATAGGCAAGTTTCTGCTGAAATGTCCTGCATTTCTACCCCAAATGTGTTGTGTTGGCTGATCCATGCCCAATCTTTGTCTATGTTTGAGGCATTGACAACGAGCATGTATTTTTCGGCATGGATACGATATACCAGCAAGTCATCTACTGCGCCGCCCTGCTCATTGGGCAGGTAAGCATAGAGTGCCTTTCCGTCAAAAAGTTTGGAGGCATCATTGGATATGATGTATTGTATGAAGTCTAAAGCTTTTGCACCTGTAAGCATAAACTCGCCCATGTGCGATACATCAAATACGCCCACGCCATTGCGTACTGCGAGGTGTTCCTCTTTATCGGAGCTATAGCGCACAGGCATATTATAACCTGCAAATTCGACCATTTTGCCGCCGAGCGCGGCATGTATGTCATTCAAAGGGATATATTTCATAAGGGAAGGAATAGAATAAGAGTTGCAAAGGTATGCGTTGTTTGTTGAAAACAAAAAATATCCGTCTTGCGATATGCAAGGCGGATATTTTCAGATGTTGTTGTTAGGTGCTAAGAGTAACTTATTTTATGATGGGCTTCCACATGTTAAGCCATTTGGTTGTGATGTCTTTTGCGTATTCGGTAGTGAAGATGTCCGTGAAATTCACAGGCTTGCCTATGTTTTCAATCGCGTAACCTGCGATATTTTTCACGTTTTCTTGCAACTTGCCTACGTTTGCCATCAAGATTTCGTTAAGTTCTTTCAAGTCTTTCGCTTTGATAGTATTGCGAAGTGCTTCGAACCATTCTTTGCCAAAGTCTTGTTGTGCTTTTACTACTTCTTGCACTACTTCGGGTGTTTTTTCGAAGCCAGCTTGTTGTTTGATAGTTTCTGTTACGCTTTCGAGATTAACTTGTTGTTTCTCAAGAAATTCTACAACGAAAGTGCGTGCTTTTTCGATGCTTTCATTTGCGTTCAATGTTTCAGAAAGTTTTTTTGCGTTTTCAGCAAAAGTGTCTACGAATTTGCTTTGTGCTTCGATAAGGAAGTCGAAAGCTGATTTGGTTGTATTTTCCATTTTTTTAGAAGGGGTAGGTTTTTGTGTTTCTTGTATAGGTGTTGTGATTTCGGCTACCTCTGTATGAGGTTGTACGTCTGCTGTTTCGTCTTTCGAAACTGCTTTTTTTGTACTTTTCATAGTTTAGCTTTTGTTTTATTTGACGTTGCAAAGTTATGCACAATATAACAAAACTCATGCATGGAATGGCAAATATTTTTATATATTTTTACAAAAACGTTTGAATTTGATAATTTATCAAAAATAAATTGTACTTTTACAAGATTTATAAATTCCAAAAAAGGAATTAGGCGTATATGCCTAATTGGTATTATTCCTATTTTGGCATTTTCTTTGTATTTAACAATAATAGTTTTACGGTGAGCTAAACAGCCCGAAACACTGTGTTTAATTTGTTCAGCGCACTGATATTTCTGCCAAAAATAAGAAGTCGAGCATAGGGGGAAAAGTCGTATATTTGAAATTCAGAACTTCGCGCTCATGCATCTCGACGAGTTCAAAAAACATATCTATGGTCGTGGGTTACCCAATAATTTCTAATTTTCCACTAACTTTGCACTATGAATCTCCTCGAAACTGCGCAAAAATTGGGCTTACTGCCTGAAGAATTGGACAAAATCAAAGAAATCTTGGGGCGCGAACCCAATTTTACTGAATTGAGTACTTACTCTGTCATGTGGTCTGAGCATTGCTCCTACAAAAACTCCATTGTTTGGCTCAAAACCTTGCCTAAAAAACGTAGAATGCCGCCTGAAGGTGGCGGGCTTGGTGCGCTGTTGGTAGAAGCAGGCGAGGAAAACGCAGGGCTGGTCGACATCGGCAATGGTCTGGCGTGTGCCTTCAAGATAGAATCACACAATCACCCTTCCGCCCTCGAACCCTATCAAGGCGCGGCAACAGGCGTGGGAGGCATCAACCGCGACATCTTTACAATGGGCGCAAGACCTATCGCGCAACTCAACACACTTCGTTTTGGCGATATAAACCATGAGCGCACCAAGTTTTTGATGCGGGGCGTTGTAAAAGGTATTGGCGACTACGGCAATGCGTTTGGCGTGCCTACAGTGGGAGGCGAGGTCTTTTTTGATGAATGTTACCACACCAACCCCTTAGTCAATGCCTTTTCTGCAGGTATCGTAGAGGTAGGCAAGGTCGCTTCTGCTACCTCGTATGGCGTGGGCAATCCTGTTTTTATAGTAGGCTCGGCTACAGGCAAGGACGGAATCCACGGCGCAGCTTTCGCCTCGAAAGACATCACTGCAGACTCTATCAAAGACTTGCCTGCCGTACAAGTAGGCGACCCTTTCCAAGAAAAACTGCTTTTGGAGGCAAGTTTGGAGGTTATCGCTTCAGGACACGTGATAGGCATGCAAGACATGGGCGCGGCTGGTGTAATATGCTCCACTGCCGAAATGAGCGCGAAAGGCAAACATGGCATGAAAATCAATCTGGACAAAGTACCTTTGCGCCAAGCAAATATGCACGCTTGGGAAATCTTACTTTCTGAATCACAAGAGCGGATGCTTGTTGTGGTGAAAAAAGGGCAAGAACAAGCCATTTTAGATATTTTTGAAAAATGGGACTTGAATTGTGTGGAAATAGGCGAAGTTACGGATACGGAGCGTTTGCATTTCTACCATCATGGCGAACTCGTGGCAGACTTACCTGCCGAATCCTTGGTATTGGGAGGTGGCGCGCCTGTTTACAACCGCGCATACAGCGAACCTGCATACTTCCAAGAATTTCAAAAATTTGATATAAATACTGTAGCTGAACCTAAAACTACAGCAGACATCACCAAAATATTAACACATCTCCTCTCCCACCCCAATATCGCTTCAAAGCGTTGGGTGTATGAACAATACGACTCGATGGTCGGTACTGCCAACGCCTCCACCAACGCGCCTGCTGATGCGGCGGTAGTATTGGTAAAGCACCCGCAGGGAGGCAAGGCAGACCGCGCTATAGTCATCACAGTGGATTGCAATGCCCGCTACGTACACGCCAATCCCGAAATAGGCACGATGATAGCCGTTTGCGAATCAGCGCGAAACGTGGTTTGTGCAGGAGGCGAGCCTGTCGCTATTACCAATAACCTGAACTTTGGCAACCCTTATAATCTCGAAGTGTATTGGCAATTTGTAGGCGCGATAAAAGGCATGAAAACGGCTTGCGAAAAACTAAACACGCCTGTAACAGGTGGAAACGTCAGCTTTTACAATCAGTCTTCGAGTGCAGGCAAGGCAGGCGGCGATGTGAATAATGCCGTTTTCCCCACGCCTACTATAGGAATGTTGGGCATAATGGATAACCTTGCCTACCAAACCACACTGGACTTCAAACAAATAGGCGATTTGATTTACCTCGTAGGCAAGTCGCAAAACGACATTGCTTGTTCGGAATATTTATACTCTTATGTAGGCATCAAAGGCTCGCCTGCCCCTCATTTTGATTTGGAAGAAGAATTTGCATTGCAACAAACTATCCAAACGCTTATTCGCAAAGGCTTGTTACAGTCTGCACATGATGTTTCGGACGGCGGTTTATTGGTGAATTTGGTGGAAAGTGCCTTGCCTAAAAATATGGGCTTTGCGATACATTCAGACAAAAATTTGCGTGCAGATGCCTTCCTATTTGGTGAGGCGCAAAGTCGCGTAATAGTTTCTATCTCGCCTGCAAAAGAGGCGGATTTCCTTGCCTACCTGCAGCCAAATGGCGTAAGTCATTCAAAAATCGGCACTGTTGCAGCACAAGATTTCACGCTTGATGGCGAAAACATCTTGCCTACTGACGTAGCTAAAGATTTGTATATGAATACGTTGGGGAATATTATGGAGGGGTAAAAACATGTATTGTAGGGGCAAGGTTTACCCTTGCCCAAACTAAACATAACATTTCCAAAACTTTATCGCTACATTTGCAATGACTAAAAAGGAAAAAAGCTAAAAGCTAAAAGCTTTGCGCAGCCTCAAACAAAATATTCAAGGGCTTATTCAAACTATTCAAGACTCAAGCAATGATGTGTATTTGATTGATATGCTTTTAGAAGATTTGCATAGAGTTATGAAAGAAATTGAAAAACCAGAAACCCCTCAAAAGTAATGAAAACACTCTCTTTAGATTATATTCTCCAAGAACTTGCCCAAATACAAGACAAGGGCAAAGAACTTTTGTTTTTGCGTGATGTGCGCAAACACTATCAAACCTCGCCTGAAACAGATAAAAAGGCTTTTGACGCACTCTTATCTCAAAGAACTGTAGAAAACCACAAAATAGAGCTTGCCTACCGAAAAGGCTAAGACGTTGTATATGAATACGTTAAGGAGTCTGGTGGAGAATTAAAGCCATAGAAAGTTCAATCAAAAGGTTGAATCTTCTTCTGAAAAATAAAATATATTTCTATTTAACCCCCGTAAAATGAAAAAGCTTTTAAAGAATATGGTTAATCGCATTTTTAAGATGATGTATGGAAAAAAATGTTTTTACAACTTTTTTTACTTCCTTTATACACAATCTTTAAAAGGTATGGAACACGGCACCTTGCATGCAAATATGCAAGATAATGGCGAACTCAAAGTGATAAAACTATTACAAAAATTAACCACACATCCTGTTGTATTTGATGGTGGTGCAAATGTGGGAAATTACACATCGGCATGTATTCAAGTATTGGGTAAAGATGTAACGATATACGCTTTTGAACCATTGAGTCAAAATTTCAAATTGTTGCAGGAAAATTTTTCAACCCAAACTGGTGTATATTTACATCAAATGGCATTATCAGATAAAAATGATACTATCACGATACATTATAATGAAAATCACCCTCGTTTATCTTCTGCCATAGTTTGCAATTTTGATCATTATGGATTCTATCTTGACAAAACAGAACAAGTAGATGCTGTAAGTATCGAGTTTTTTTGCCAAAACAATCAAATCCCGCATATTCATTTACTAAAACTTGATTTAGAAGGATATGATTATTTTGCACTTAAAGGTGCTAACAATATGATACTAAATCAAAATATTGATTTAATTCAGTTTGAAATGGGCAGACCAAATGTAGATTCTAAGACTTTTTTTAAAGATTTTTATCTATTATTAAAAGATTCCTATGATTTATACCGTATTTTATCGTTTGGCTTTGTAAAAATGTCTGAATATTCGTATGAGTATGAAATATTTTTAGGTTGCAATTTGCTTGCCGTTAATAAAAAATTGAATCTGATAATATCTTGAAGCCGGCATTTCCCAACCTCTTTTTTAAAAATGGGATTTATTGAAAATACCCCTGAAGTTGCTAATTTTTACCTTGATTTTGAGGGTTTATTTAAACTTTGGGACTTTGAAAATTAAGACAATCCTCAAGTTATGATTTTAAGCTCAAATTTCGGATTCAAAAATGGTGATTTATGGGCGTTTTTATAATAAATTCCGATAAATACCAATTTTCAAATTTGTGCTGGGAAATGTCGGTATTAGGTTATTTCAACTACACTTGGGCAAACGTGCGCGCAGAGCAGCAGGCGAGGTGCTTTTTTCACGCTATACTTGTTTTGGGGCGTTTTAGCGTACTTTTTCAACAAAATACATATCCACGTTGCCTTTATTTTTGGCTTGGATTGCCCCACGGTAGGTACATACAAACTGCTCTTTGATGAGTTCGTGTGTTGTACCTGAGACATTGACCTTGCCTATTTCACCGCTACTTTCCATACGGGAGGCGAGGTTCACTGTGTCGCCCCAAATGTCGTACGCAAATTTGTTCTTGCCTACCACGCCTGCGATAACCTCGCCTGAATGAATACCCAGTCGAATTTCCCAGGCAGGTTCACCTTTTGCTTCTTTTTCTGCCTTCCAATTTGCCATCCACATTTGCATGTCTATGGCGGCATTTACGGCATCTATGGCATTGGTATTGTTGGCTATCGGTATGCCGCCTGCACACATGTAAGAGTCTCCTATGGTCTTTATTTTTTCCAAATTGTATTTATCGCATATCTCATCAAAAGCAAAGAAGCAGGTATTCAGTTCACTGATAACTTCTTGTGGTGTCATCTTTTCGGCTATATTAGTGAAGCCTTTAAAATCTGTAAAAAGCACCGTTACAAGGTCATAATGCTTGGGCGTGGCGGTGCCTTTTTCTTTCAGCTCTTGGGCTGTTTCGAAGGGAAGGATATTGAGCAATAATTTTTCGGATTTCTCTTGTTCTGTAGCAATGATGTCGTTTTTGGCGACTAATTGTTCGTTGTTTTGTTGTAGTTCTTCATTCTGCACATTGATTTCTTCTTGCTGTTCTTGTAGCTGTGCGACTTGTTCATTGATTTGATTGTTTAATTTGCGTGTTTGGCGCAAGCTACGATACACAAATATTAAAACTACTACAACTAAAAAGAGTAGTCCAATACCTAAGTAGCGTACTATTTCTTCTTGGCGCAATTTTGCGTCTTGTAATTTCTTTTGTTCATTTGCTCCTTTCAAATCTTTCTCTCTACTTTCTTTTTCGGTTCGTTCTTTATCTGCTATAAGTTTTTGTTTTTCAGTTTCGCTTTTTTGTTTTTGTGTTTCGCCTTTTTGTTTTTCAGTTTCTGCCTTTTGTTTTTCAGTTTCTGCCTTTTGTTGTGCGATTTCGAGTAGTTGTTCTGTTCGGATTTGCTCTGCTTTCTGGTCGCGGATTTTTGCTTCTGCGATTTCTTGATTTTGTTTTAATATACGCACTTCTTGTTCTTTGTTTTTAAGCTCTTGTTCTTTTTTCTGACGTTCAAGTTCAGACTGTTTTAGTGCATACTCTCGTCTATCATTTTCAGCGATGTTACTTTTGATTTCACCTTCTTTTTTCTCAATATCAATTTCCTTTTGCAAAAGTTTTTGGGTGTTTTTTTGGCGCGCTCGCTCTATATTTTTTGAAAGCTCTTGGTATTTTTCGTCATAGTTTTTGGCTTCTTTGTAATCATCTTGATTTTGATAAATCATACTTAATATTTTGTAGGCAGCCAATAAATTTTCGCTGTCATTGCTGGTTTCTGAGATAGTTTTCGCCTCATTTACTAAATCGAGTGCTTCTGAATTTTGGTCATTCAAGTATCGTCCCATCGCGCTATAATTCAAGGCGGAGGCTTTTGGCTTGAGATTATTTTCGGCTATGCGCACTGCTTCATCAAAATAATAATTAGCGCGTTTATAGTCTTTTAATTGTATGTAAGTTACGCCGATATTGATGTGTGTATAAGCATTGTTTTCGGAGCTTAGGTTTTTGCTTTTTAGGGCTTCTTTATTCACATCGATCGCTTTATTGAATTCAGTCGTAGATTTATCTTTTTCGTTGGTGCGTCTGTAGATTACGCCTAAATTATTGTAAGCTAGAGCCTGCCCTTTGAGGTCATTGCTTGCTTGATAGAGTGTGGCGAGTTGCTGATTGTAGGCAAGGGCTTTGCTATAGTCATTTTCACGCTGTGCATACTCTGATAATTCGTTCAATAATACTGCTTTTTTAGCTGTATTATTAGCTTTATTATATACATTTAATAGCTCATCACCTTTGGTGAGCGCATTTTTATATTCTTGCAAAGACGCATACGCCCTGATGATATGCATTTGTATGTCGGGTATATCTTTGGTCGCAGCAATGGGGATAGCTTGTTCAAAATAAGCAATTGCTTTTTTGTATCCTTCTTGTTTTTGGTACAAGAGCCCTAACTGATAGAGTATGTCGGCACGTCTGGGCTTATCTTTTTCTTTTTCGAGTGCATTGAGTAACGTACTTTCTTCTTGCGCCCACGCATTTGTGAAAGTAGCAAATATGACGAATAACAAGAATACAAATTTCATGTGAAAGCTAATAAATAATGTATTGGGAAGTTTGAGAATTTATACTACTTTTTTAATTTTTAATTTGGTAGGTAATTTTTAATAGAATTTCGCGTTTTTGGAGCGTAGTATGCACTTCGGAAAGTAAATTTTTATTCCAAGAAACGAGCGCGTGTGTTTGATTGAGTAAATTGTAAGCACCTACGCTGATAGTCATGTTTTTAATCAAAAAATCTTGGTATTGTGCATATAAACTTAGGTGTTGCTCATTGCGAAATTCACGAATAATGTTGGGTGATAAATTTGACGCGAGAAATTTGTTGCTGATGTGCATCAAAGTAAGATTGACATGTAATCGTTTGTTTACTTCATAATTGGCTATAAGCGTAGCTTTTTGGGCAGGCGTACCAGGGTTCACAGTAGGCAAGGTAGTTAAAAAACTGATGGTGCCTGGCGCGAGCCGATAGAACGAGTATCCGATTTGCACCGACAATTTGTTGTTTTGATACCTTGCCTCCCCTTCTACGCCTTGTGTACCATTATTTGCACCATTCGCAAAGAAGAAATCTGCGGTGCTTTTCTCTGTCCTTGTGATAAAATTACGAATAGCGATATCATAAGCATTGATATTAAATTGCAAGTTTTTATTGATTTTCGCACCCAATTCAAACTCTATGAGCTTGAACCGTTCTGCAACAATATCCTTACCTATTTCTGTATTTTCAATATTGCCAATGGTTGGCGTTTTGAAGGCTTCTGTATAAAGTGCTTTGAAGTGCATGTGTTTGAATGCCTTTGTCAAAGCAATGCGTGGAACAGCCACGGGCTTGATGTTGGCATATCTATCCATACGCATGCCTGCTGTAATGTTCACAAATTTAGAGGTGAGGTTTGCTTCTGCGAACACGCCTACATTCATATATGACAAGACACGTGAGCCATTTTTGAATGTTAGGTTATTGAAATACCGTGACCTATCCCGGTGGCTTTCTACACCTGTTGAGAGAGTAATGTTTTGAATAGGCTGATATACCACAAAAGCATTGAGCAAATACCTCACATCTAATAAATTTAGTTTTTCTATAGAAGTGAGGACACCTGTCAATCGAAAAACGGGCGGTATCTTGGGCAAGTCCGTAAAAAATGCACTTTGGTTATTCCAACTCGCTTTGGTATGTACGGATATTTTTTCATTGATATTGAACACATACCGCAAAGCTATAGCAGAATAATTGTTATAAAATTTTGTATTGTCAAATTCAGGATGTATGCTTTGCATGTTACTTTGCAAAAAGCGTATGTCCAACTTTTTGTAACGCATCCCCAAGTTCAGATTGCTGGACTCAATCAATGAGTATTTGCTGTTTTCAATGCGCCTGAAATACACAGGGCTATCAGCATCAATATCGCTCAGTTGTGTTTGATTATAAGAAGCTGCTACATTCAAATCAACTCCGTTTTTGAATTTGTTAAGAGAATATACCTCCGCTTTTGCTTGAAAGATGCCTGTTGCAGTTACACCCAACAGCGTAGAAACGTGGGTTTCTTGTTTGTTCGTAGTAGCTTTTTTAGTTTGAATATTGATAACCGCCAAGCCCGCCAAGCCTCCATAAATAGCCGAGCCTGCGCCCCGTATGATTTCTATACGTTCTATATTCGCAAGTGGAAAACGCTGAAAAATATAAGCATAACCACTGCTGATGTTGTTGACAGCATGTCCGTCTATCAATACAAGTACCTTGCCTTCGTTCACACCATTCCCGCGAATAGTCAGCACAGGCACGACATCAGTGGCTAAATCAAAGCCTGGCACTAGGCGCAATACATCTGCCAAATCTCGTGCGCCCATACGCTGTATATCTTCAGCCGTGATAAGCGACACGATACCGGGCGACTCGCGCAAGGTAGTAGTCGTAAAACCTGCAACAGAAACACTTGCCTCTGACCTATCTACACGCTCGGCCTTGTTAAGCTCGTCCAAAGTAGGCTTATAGAGGTTTTCCGTACTGGACGTATCTATCTGAGCATAAGCACCTTGCCTACAAGACAGCACAAATAAACATAATAAAAATAAAATTATTCTCATAAAATACATCTAATTCTTGATATTATACATCAATTTCACTAAAAACTCTCTGCCTTGCGAAGGGAGATATACTTCTGCACTAAAGTCGCGCTTCCACGACAGAAAGTATTGTTTTTGGTCGAGAGCATTGTAACAGCCGAACATAAAAGTAAGATTTTTCAGTATAAAGTTTTTGTATTGAAAGTTTATATTCAAATGTTGCTCGTTTGAATATTGTTCTATAAAACCAGGTCGTAAATCCGATACACGAAACTTGTTCGTCAGATACATAAAGGTTACATTGGCACTCAAATTTTCAGTAAGCTCTCTGGAAATGCGCAGGGTGGCTTTTTGGGCAGGCACGCCAGAGAAAACCGTAGGCAAGGTAGGAATTTCTCTTTCTTTACTATTTTTTGAAACTCTATAAAAAGAATAGCCGAATTGAATGTCCATTTTTTCAGTACGATAACGCGCCTCGCCTTCTATACCTTGCGTACCTATATCACCTGTATTGATGAACTCAAAGTTGGTAGTGCCTAAATCCCTGCGTGTGATAGCATTTTGAATTACAATATCGTATAGATTGGCATTTAGCTGTAATTTATCACCAATTTTCAAGCCTGTTTCAAACTCAATCAATCTAAATCGTTCAGGCAATATACTACTGCCGATACTGGCAAATCGAATATTATGGATAGACGGAGATTTGAATGCCTCTGTATAAAGTGCTTTGAAGTGTAGCTTTTCAAAGGCCCGTGTAATGGCTATTCGTGGCACTACTACTGGCAAAACACTGCCGTATTTATCCACACGCGCTCCTAAGGTCACATTTGCAATTTTTGAGCGCAAATTCACTTCGGCAAACGCTCCTATATTGTTGAATTGTGCCACTCTACTGCTATCTCTGAATGTATAGGTGGTAGCAAAATAAGAAGATTTATCATGAAAAGCCTCGACACCTGCTGATATGGTTAGCGACTCCCATGGCTTATAAAGTGCGTAAAAATTGCCCAAAACTCTGTTTTCCAACATATTGGCGGCTTCTAGTGAGCGCAATTTACCCGTAATACCTAAACTGGGAGGCGAGTCAGGAATATCTGAAAAGTAATAGGGAACTTGTTGTTTAAAGCTTGCTTTTGTATGCAGAGAGAGCTGAGGTGTCATATTGAATACATATCCCATAGTCAAAAAATTACCCGATATGTTTATTTTAGAATTTCCAAAATGCGGATTCACGATGAAGTATTTGTTTTGGACAAACCGCAGACTGAACTGCTTGTAACGCAGCCCTATATTGAAGTTATTGGAGGTAAGGGCAGAGCTTGTCGCATTGTCCACATAAGTATTATATATACCTCCTGTATAGTTGCGGTCTGTTTGTTTGCCATAATTATAAGAAGCGGATAAGTCTATCAGCAATCCGTTTTTCAATTTGGTGAGAGCATAACCCTCCAAAACGCCTCTGCTCCATGCATTGCCAGTAGCACCCATTGTGGTACTGAAGCCCACTTCTTGATTGTTAGCAACTTTTTTGGTAATGATATTGATTACGGCTAATCCCGCTTGCCCACCATAAATAGCCGAGCCTGCGCCCCGTATGATTTCTATACGCTCTATATTATAGACTGGGAAGCGTTGAAAAATCATGCAATAACCCAGAGAAATATCATTGATTACCTGCCCATCTATAAGGAACAATATCTTGCCTTCATTCGCACCATTGCCTCGTACTACCAAAACGGGAATGACATCAAGCGTGACCTCAAAGCCTTGCACAGTTCGTATCACATCAGTTACATCTCGCGCTCCCATCTTTTGAATTTCATCAGCTGTGATAAGCGTAACAATCCCTGCAGATTCACGCAAAGTAGTAGTCGTAAAGCCTGCAACAGAAACACTCGCTTCTGAATTGTCTTTTTTTTGCTCACGTTCCAACTCTTCCAAATTGGGTTTGTAGAGATTTTGGTAAGAAGTATCTGTTTGAGCAAAAAGCATGGCTACCTGTCCAAAGAAAAATAAGAGTAACAAATATTTCATAAAGTGCTATCAAGCCTTGAATACATACACAAAAAACGTAAAAAAAAATTAAAATAACTAACCAATACCTAAAAAACGCCTAAATAAAATAGGGACAAAAGTAGGACGTTTTTGTAAAATGCTTATTATCAATTATTTAAATATAAAAGTTTTTTACCTCGCCAGTGTTTTTTATTGAAAATTACACCTAATTTTGTGTAATTATAAACGCTATTATATAATATTATGAAAAACACTTTTGTTACACTCCTCGCATACACGGTATTCTTTGTGGGATTTTTTGTCGCTTGCGACACCAAACCACAAGACGCTCCACCAACTGTCCAAAATGCATTCAAGAAAGAGGACATCATAGGCAAGTGGAAGCTGACTGAAGGCAAGGTTACAGCGCCGCTCCCTATTCCTGACATCTTTGATGCGACCAACCCGCTTATCTCAGGCAATCCGCAGGCTATGGCTTCCATTTGTGTTAAAAACGGCATCATAGAATTTAAAACGGATAATTCCTTTTTAGAAACTACCGACTGCTACAACGCACTTGGCACCGCAAATAACCCACAAGGGGGAACTTACATTTTTAATGAAACGGAGAGTTCATTTGCCATTACTTACACGAATGCAAACACCTTTCCTACAGTGCTTATAGGGCGCAAAGTAATCATCAAAACTATAGACAAAACCGTTACGCCTAACAAAATGACTGTAGAGTACAAGACAATGCAAAGCGGTTTGGAAATTACTACACTGTTCACTTACGTTAAACAAGCCGCCTTTGCAAAGGAGGAACTTACATTCAAGTGGAAACTGACCGCAGGTAAGGTTACAGCTCCACTTGCTATTCCTGATATTTTTGATGCGACCAATCCGCTCATCTCAGGCAACCCGCAGGCTTTAGCGGCTCTCTGTGCTAAAAATTCAGTCTTAGAATTTAAAGCCAATAATACCTTCACAGAAACAAGCGACTGCTATACCGGCTTGCCTGCAGGCAATAATCCACAAGGCGGCACTTATATTTTCAATGGGGCAGAAAGTTCCATCACCACAACTTATACAAATGCAGGCACATTTCCGACCGTCTTGGTAGGGCGCAAAGTAGTCGTCAAATCCATCAACATAACACCTGTGCGTATGATTGTAGAATACAGAACGGTACAAAGTGGGCTAGATGTAGTTACTGAATTCACGTATCAGAAGCAATAAAATACCACTTAAAAAAATGTTAGTGTAAATTTTCTGTTGCACATACGGAACTATTCATAATGCGACATCATTCGAGGTCGTTAAGCCGCTGCAAACTCCGAAAGGGGTTCTGCTATGAATAGTTCCGTGAGTGTAAACCTACAGAAAACCAAACCAGATTTTACACCCACATATCACTTTGCAACGGGAAAATTACAGAAAACGGTGATTTTGAAATGCGCCCTTATTCGCAAACCAGTCTTTCGTACTCGTGTTCAGCGAGTTCTTTCTCCCAAATTTTCTCTCCTTTTTTGTTGATATAGATTACTAAATACCGATTGTGGGCTAATTTTTTTTCGGCAAAATAAAATGGTTTTTCGCCTGTGCCACGATTTTCGATGGTATTATAATGGTATTTTATTTTTTCTCCTGTTTGGTTATCCCAAATTCCCCACAAATCGTGTTGTTTTACTTGCAGGAAAGTATGGAAGTTTTCGGTAGCCAATAATTTCACTTCTTGAAAATGCGCGGGCGAGGTATGCTCTTTCTTTTCGTTTCCTTTTGTTTTTTTCATAAAATTATAAAAAAGCCATTCACCTTTTAGTGTTTGTACCAACGCGATGCTGTCCTGCCAAGCTAAAATTTCTTTGTATTGGAAAGGAACAATCGTTTTGTTTTGTGTGTCAAGCAATCCTTTTTGTCCGCCTTTTGCAGCGAGCATAGCGGTTGTCTTGCTTGAAAATGCGAGTATTTGGGGTGTTTGGTCATATAGTGCCTCTATAATGATATTTTCTTTGCTATCATAAAGTCCATATTTACCATTGCTGATGAGCGCGTATTGCGTGGGCGTTTGTGTATCGATGCCGTCATATTTCAAGGGCAATATAGCCTTGCCTGCCGAATCCACAATGCCGTATTTACCATTCGCTTGCACATTGAATAAGACGGAGGTAAGGGGGTAAATACTTTGGTAAGCAGGTGCGCAAATACGATAGCCTTTCAGGTTGTATAAGCCTTTTTGTTGTTGCGCATTTTCATAAAAAATAAAACCGTTTTCGACTCTTATGTGCTTAAATCCTTGCCCATCAATGGGTTTAATTTCTGTACTTTCTAAACCATCTAAAGCAAGTTTTTTATTTTTGTACAACAGCAAGACCTTGTCTAACATAGCCACTGAATCGAGTTCAAATGGGTGGCGAAGTTGTGCATTATTGGTTTGCAATACGCCCCATGTTTTGCCTTTTTTCAATAATAAATAGCCGTAATTGCCTTCTACTTTTATAAAATCATTTTCTTTCAAAAGCGGTACACCATTCAAACTGTATATTGACCAAGAAAGGCTGTCTTTTCGTATAGCAAACGCGGTATTGGTTATATAGCGTATTTCTTGGCGTTGGGCAGGCAAGATAATATCAAGGCGCGTATTGATAATGCCCGCATTGCCGTTTTTCTTGTAGATGAACCGCAAACTATCCAAGGTTTCCAAACTTTCTACTTCAAAAGGTTGCGGCGTGCTTTTTTCTTGTAATTGTTTCCAAAAGTCTTTGATTTTATAAAGTGTAAAACCATTGGCTTGTTTCAAGACTATGAGCGCGTTTTGTTTGATGTCTATTTCTAAGCATGTGGGTTCGAACAAAACTTGCCCGTGCAGTGTTGCGATTCCCCACCGCCTATTTTTCTTAAATTTCAATAATTGTTGCCCAAGCATTTCCACTGCATCGTAGCGGAGTGGCAATATTTCCTTGCCTGTTTCGTGCAGAACACCATAAAAACCGTTTTTATTCACACGCCAAACTGTAGGCGCGAGCATTTGAAAAGCGTCATATTCGGCAGGAAAGACTTGCCTGCCCACCACGCTCCGCAACCCGAAGTGTGTATTTTGTTGCACTTGTATATAATCAGTTTGTTGCGTTTGGCAAAGGTGTTTAGGCAATATATTCTCCAAATTTGGTTCTATGCTTATTTTGCCTTTTTCGTTCAGGTAACCGTACAATTCACGTTCATAAAATGGGAAGAGGCTGTATTTTTGGGCTTCTTGCCAGGCTTCCACTTCAAATTCTTGGTTGTAGGCAAGGTGCGCGAAAATGTCTTCAAATTCCTGTATTTTCTTTTGGCTTTTGTAATGTTGGAAAAGCTGATACCACGCCTTTTTAGCGGTAGGATAGGCTTTGTACTCGTTCCAAAAGTACCCACACACTTCGCGGCTATAGCTTGCCGTATAGAGTGGGTAAAGCGTTTCTACTGCTTCTGGCACATACAAGTTCTTGCCTGCATAATTTTTTATAAAAGTTTGGTATGCGTTGAGTGTTCCTGCTTTTGTTTCGCGTTCAAAAACGAGCCTGTCGCGTTTTTCGATTGCTTTTTTTTGAAAAGCTGTGTTCGGGTATTGCGTCAAAAAGCCTTGATATGCTTCTATAGTGTTTGCTTTTTCGGTTACTTTCCATGCTGTTTCATTGCGTAGCAAAGTCGCTTCGGGTATTTGCGGTGCGGTAGGAAAGTTATTTATAAAGGTTTGTAGGAAGTCGGGGGCGTTTTGCTCTGCGGTTTTTTTAGAAGCGATTCGATAAGCATATACTTCTATTTCACTTTTCAGCGTTTTAGCTGTAGCGAGCGTCAGGCTATCTTCTGCCCACTCTTTAAGGTCTTTAGGATTGGCGGAAGGGTACAGTTTAATCGCTTGTTGAATAGTTAGGTAGGCAGAATCGATAGAAAAATTTTTATTATTTTCAGCAAAAAAATAGTAAGCCCACACGTGTTGCAAAGCAGCCACATCAGGTGTCTTTTCTTGTTGTTTTTCCAATGCCACCCTTGCTTTTTCATATTCGCCTTTCTGTACGGCTTTGTACGCACTTGTGATACGGTCTTGGGGAGCAAACCAACAACTGAGGGTAACTAAACAAAGAAAAATATGTTTCATAATACAAAAGTAATACCTTTTTAGGGTTTTAACAACTCTCTAAGCTGCGAATTTGCTTTTTTTTAAAATATTCATTAACTTTGCCTAAAAATTGCAGTATATTATATTTGTTAAAGGTAACGATAAGCCAAATTCTACCATACCTAACACGTACCATTTCTCCTCTCCAAAATAGATTCGAACTTCCACTGTGCCATTTTTAATACAATAATGCCGTTAGACTTTTTGCAAAAGTTTTTCTTAAGACCCCACACCCTGCCCCCCCTCCAATTTGGAGAGAGGAAAAGTAGTTTCGCAAGAAGTCTATTGTGCTTTGTAATAATACCATAAAACTATATCACATCGTTTCCAAACCACAACACCTCTTATTTTTACCATCATGAATAAAAAACTTCTCTACCTTTTTCTGTTTCTATTCACGCTTTGGGTTGGCACATCAGAAACACGCGCCCAAATTACAGTCATTGACGGAAATAGTATCGCGCTTACCAATATCCTCGCACAACTCACAGGGCAGGGAGTTATCATTTCGAATGTAAAAGTTTTACTTGGCGGTGCAGTGAATAACAGCCCCACAGGAAAAGCCATGTACGGACTTTATACTTCGACCGATGCCTTAGATGTAGATGGCATAGGGACAGGAGGGCTTGTGATAGCCTGTGGGCGTGTGCTTGATTTTGGAAGTAGCAAAGGTGTTGTAAATTCTTCAGGTGTATTTGCAAGCAGTGGAATGGGTATCGGCGGAGAGCCTTTTATATCGGGTAGTACTTTTGATGCTTGTACTTTAGAGTTTGACATCAAGCCTATAGGCGATGAAATATACTTTAACTATTGCTTCGCTTCCGAAGAATATAACAGCTATGTGTGTACCGCATTCAATGACGTATTCAAGTTTATGGTTACGGGACCCGACCCCACGCAACCCGCAAAACCATATAACAAAACCAATATAGCCATAGTACCCGGTACGGGCATCCCGAATACCGCAAACCCTGGCTTGGAAGTGGCTATCAATAGCGTGAACACCAGCGGGCCTAATTGTGCTGGAGGAGCTGCCTCGTTCCCACAGTTTCACAATGCTAACGGCAGTGCTTATATGGTCTACAACCAACGTACTAAAGGCTTGGTAGCACGCGTGAATGTTACGCCTTGCGCTACTTACACATTCAGGCTTTCTATCGCTGATAGGCGAGATGCTATTTTTGATTCAGGCGTTTTTATCCAAGCTTTGAATAGCAATGTGCCTACTATGGACATTACGACCAATTCAGTAATCAAAGATGGCTTAGAAGGTTGCATCAATCCTGTTGTCAAAATAACACGTTCCAAAACTACTGGACCCGAAACATTCCGTTTGGTGTTGGGTGGTAGTGCTACTTTTCTGGTAGATTATGACATAGAATACGCAGGCGCACTCGTTACGACTTTTCCTTTTAACTTTACTTTTCCTGTAGGCGCAGCCACTGCTGAGTTTAAAATAAAACCCAAATTAGATGGGCTTATTGAACCTACCGAAATAGTCAAGATGGACTTGTATAAACCTACCTGCGCCACAGGCGAGGGCTTTCTCATCGCCTCCAAAAACGTCAATATATTAGACAAGGATTCCTATCAAATATTGGAGGGGACTGTTCCCAACACAATATACAGATGTACTGATGCGGACCTTGTTCCCAAACTGAAAGGTGTATTGGCTGATGCGTATCAATGGGAAACCGTAGGTGGTTCGTTTGTTTGTACAGACGGCACTTGTCGTGAAATAACCCCTGCCACACAAACTACAGACGCTACCTATAAAATCAAAGCGACTTTTGGCGATTGTGTGATAGAGCGCACCATCACCGTAGATTATGCGGTGCTTACAGTAAATACGCCTGACCCTATCTGTACAGGACAAAGTGCTACCCTGATAGCTGACGGTAGAACCAATTTCACTTGGAGCCCTGCTACAGGATTGAGTTGTACGAATTGCGCTACCACAAGTGCAAATCCTACTGCTACAACTGTTTATACAGTCTTAGGTACAGAAGGCACTTTGCCCGGTGGTTGTAGCAGTAGCAAACAAGTTACTGTAACAGTAGTAACACAGCCTGGACCGCAATTTACAGGCTTGAATGCACAATATTGTATCAATGATGCGCCTGTTACCCTTACAGCTACACCTGCAGGTGGAACTTTCCAAATCAACGGCATTGCGGCTACTACCTTCAATCCGACTCTTTTGGGTGGAGGACAACACACTGTAAAATATGTTAAAAATGTAGGTGGTACGACTTGCGCGGACTTTGTGAACAAAGTCGTGATTGTGAATGGCTTGCCTCCCATTGCATTCACTGTAGCGACTGAAGTCTGCAAAAACGGACTGCCTATAGCTATATCGGCTACCCCGTCAGGCGGAACATTCAAAATAGGTGCGAACACTATCACACAAATAGACCCAGCACTTTATCCTATAGGCAACGTGAACATAGTCTATTCAGTAACAGACATCAATACAGGTTGTTTGAACATTTCGAATACCAATGTCGCCATTTTGCCTGTCCCTACTTTTGTATGGCAAGATGTAGATGATGCGTATTGCTTAACAGATGACATAACTGTAACGCCCAAATTGAATATTACAGACTCAGACGGCAGCCTTACTACTGCCACACTTACTTCGTTCAATCCTTCTATCGCAGGCATATCGGGCAATGTAACTTTAGGCTATTCTTTCACAGGCAAGAATAATTGCAACAGCATTGTGTCTAAAACCATAACCATCAATACACCACCTGTAGTTGCTTTTGTAGGGTTATTGAACGAGTATTGCCAGCAAGCGTTGCCTATCACGTTGAGTGGCAGTCCTGCAGGAGGCGTATTCACAGTAGATGGCGTAGTCGCAACACAACTTGTGCCGATGAATTTTGTAGTAGGTGATGTTGTAACTATCGGCTATACATATTCCAATAACGGCTGTACAGTAGATATAGACAAAGATGTCAATATCGTAGAAGGCACAGCTTATGTTCCCGTGAGTGCGACCTTGCAAGTATGCCCGCCTACAGCGCAAGGCTACCCAATAGAAGCCCTTACGATTACAGAAATGCAAGCAGGTTATACCTACAAATGGACAAGTACTGTGCCTGCCTTGAATGGCGCGACCACACGTGTATTGTACGTCAAAGAAGACCAAACAGGCAAACATACTGTCCTCATTCGTGATGCTGGAAACTGCCCGATAGGAGAAAAAACATTTGACATTACCATCAAATGCAACACTGCCTTCTTCGTACCTACAGGCTTTACACCCAATGGCGATGGAAAAAATGATGTTTTGCAAATCTTTGGCGCAGACTTTACAAAACTCCGCTTTATGATAATCAATCGCTGGGGCGAAATTGTCTTCACTGCACGCAATAAAACCGAAGGCTGGGACGGCAATTTGAAAGGCAAACCTGCACCCGCAGGTATCTATACTTGGAAAGCCACCTATGAAAGTGTGCTACAACCGGGTACCGTGATACAAAAAGAAGGTTCTGTTCATTTGATAAAATAAATATCATGCTTAACCAAAAAGCACTCCAAACATTATTTGGAGTGCTTTTTTATAACAAAAAATAATATGCCTACACCTTTAGAAAAGTTTGCTCGCCTCAGTCAATTTGACAACCTCACACACTTTGTTACCAATTCCAGCATAGGCAACATAAGCTATACAACTCACGACAATAGCACCCTCATACAAGAAAATCGCCAAAAATTAGCTGAAGCTGTCGGCATAACTGTAAACGATTTTTGTGTGCCGCAGCAAACCCACGCCGCAAACGTAGCCCTGATAACCGAACAGCACAGGGGAATGGGCGCGTGGAAAGCCGAAACAGCCTTGCCTGCCACAGACGCACTCATCACACAGACGCAAGGCATTTGTTTGACTGTCTTATCGGCTGATTGTGCGCTTTTATTGTTGTATGATGCCGAAAATAATGCCGTAGGCGCAGTGCATAGCGGTTGGCGCGGTACAATGCAACACATAGCACAGCACACTTTAGAGGCTATGCACGCAAGTTTTGGAACAAATCCCGCACAGGTTTGGGTAGGCATCGCGCCTTGTATCTCTACTGACGTATATGAAGTAGGGGAAGAAGTTGTCGAAGCTACACTAAAATCCTTTGGCACAATGGCGCATTACCTTGCCTATAACAAAGCGACAGCGCGTTGGCACTTCGACCTCCGATATGCCAATAGCCAAATGCTACAAAACGTGGGCGTTCCCAAATCCCAAATAGAAATTTCGCCAATGTGTACTTACCTGAATCCGCACTTGTACTATTCTGCCCGTCTTACACAAGGCAAAACGGGCAGGTTTGGAGCAGGCATTATGCTGAAATAAACATTTATAAAAAGTCAGCAAAAAAAGCAAGCATATTATCAACTTCACCGTCCCAATACTTATAATCGTGGGTAGCTTCAGGCAAGTTGAGCTTGATTTTAAGATTGGGGTGGTGTTTTTTTATAGCATTAAAAAAGGTTTGCGTTTGCGAAACAGGCACAATGTTGTCTTGTTTTCCATGTCCCAAATAAATAGGCGTTTTCCAATATATTGCTTGTTTGGTAGGGTTGTCTTCGCCTTCCCAGCGGCTTTTAAATTGTAAATAACTACCATAATAGCCAATCATTAAGCGGTCTGTCGTCATTTGGGTTTGGTCAAAATCGCCTGAAAGTGCCGCGGCGGCGGCGAATAAGTCAGGTTTTGCAAGGGCTATCAAGGCTACGCCGCGCCCGCCTGTCGAGAGTCCCAATATAAAATTTTTTTGGGTGGACAAAAGCATGGCATGCTTTTTTTGTAATGTGCCTATCATTTCTTCTACTACCCACGTTTTGCTTGGAAATTTCTGCCACTCTTTGATAGTTTCAGGGTAGTATTTGCCCGAATAAACACTTTTGCTCATTTCGGGCAAGATGAGGCGATAGCCTTGCGCAAGTGCTTTGGTACAAAGCGATGATTTGGCACACCAATCATCTTTAGCAAAACTCCAACCGGGCAACACGATAATATTGCCCTTGATATCGCCTTTTGAAGGTGTGCGAATATCGACTGCGTGTCCGCCGATAGTGAGTGTGATGAGGGTGTCTTTTCTTGGTTCGCGGGTAGGCAAGGTGCTTTTTTGATAGGTATTTTGCGAAAAGAAATATAAAAATAAGTGTAAGAAAAAGAGCATAATATTTGGTGTGTTAAGAACTATCTAACGTCTATGCTTTCCAAATATGATAAATAGAGGAATAAAAAAATGTTTTTATGCACTTATCGGTCTTTGACGCACCGAAAGCCTGTATTGTAAAAACAATCTTCAGGTGATAGAAAATGGCGCATAGAAGTACGAGAAACCTTGCTACGGCTACCAGCACGAAGCGATTTAGGGCGGTTCAGCTTTTCTGTAAAATAATTTGACTCGGTATATGAGAAATACCAATTCTCACACCATTGCCAAAGGTCGCGGTTTACGTAGGCAAGTTGCAGTTTATCTGCCGTCTGCAAGGCTCGTTCCCATTCCAATTCAGAGGGAAGCCGTTTACCTATCCAATTCGCATAAGCGCGGGCATCATACCAACTTATTTGGCGTACAGGCTCATCAGGTTTTGCGGTAGGTTTTGCTATGCCATCAGGGTATAACCAGCTTGCATTTTCTACTTTTTTCCAGCCTTTTGTTGTACTATCATAACCCATGCCAAACCCCTTTTTTTCGGCTGTGGTAATATAGCGCGAAAAGCGAACAAACTTACGAAAATCAGCCACGCTTACAGGCTTTACATCTATCCAAAAACCAGCCAAAGAAGTTTCAAAAGATGGTTTTTCGTTGTCTTCGCCTTGTTCAGAGCCTATTTTAGTGTTACCACCATTTACCCAAATCATACCCAATGAGGCAGACATATCTTGCGCTTTTGCACCGCAAATCTGGAATAATAAAACAACATATATGAAAAAACGCATAGCTTTCTTTTATTTTAAAACTTTTATATGATTTTAGAGAGAGAGGGAAAAGGACTTTCGCAAGAAGTCTATTCTGTTATACCACACCTAATTTGTTTGGTACTCTGACAAATTTTGTGTTGAACCACATATAAACATAGAGAACATAGCCCGAAACACTGTGTTCCATATCTTTCTACGTGGTTTATATCTTACTCCACTAAATTTGTCGAAGCACCATTTGTTTTGCGTTTGTATATTTACGCAAATACATGCGTAAAGTTTTCACCTTGCCTACTACATTTTACAATTTTTGAACAAAAACGCAAAGTAAACACATTTTAGGTTGTGTGTGTGCCACACTAATTTGTTATACAAATGTTATGCTTCATTTTCCCATGTTTTTAGCATACGATAAATGGTTGATTTCCCGATGGCTAATTTTTGGGCTACTGCAATTACATTGTTGTCATATTTTTCAAGAAAAAGGTTCACGATGCGTTTGTTGTACCCGTCCAATGTGAGTTCTTCGAGCATAATGTCATTTACTTGAGTGGCGGCATTAAAAGTTATGTGTGTGGGTTCTATTACTTGGTTATTGGTCATCACAGTTGCTAATTCTATGATAGCTTTTAGTTCGCGGACATTGCCGGGGAATGTATATTGGAGCAGTTTTTTTTGAGCATCAGGCGAGATGCTTATTTTACCTAAGCCATTTTCTTTGGCAAACGCTTCTGCAAAAAACTTGCCCAATAGGATGATATCGCTTCCACGTTGGCGCAAAGGCGGCACTTTGATAGGCAGTCCCAAGAGCCTGTAGTACAGGTCTTCGCGGAACGTTTTTTTGCGTACTTCTTCGGCGAGGTCGCGGTGCGTGGCAACAATAACGCGGACATCTATTTTTTGGGCTTGATTGCCGCCTATTCTTACGATTTCTCTTTCTTGCAATACTCGAAGAAGTTTGCTTTGCATGTTCAAGTCCATCTCGCCTATTTCATCAAGAAAGATAGTGCCTTGATGGGCTTCTTCGAACTTGCCCAAACGCCGCGCTATGGCACCTGTGAACGCGCCTTTCTCGTGTCCAAACAATTCGCTTTCTATGAGTTCGGCAGGTACAGCGGCTACATTGATAGCCACAAATGGCATCTTGCTTCTTATGGAATTATAGTGCAGGGCTTTGGCTACTAATTCCTTGCCTGTGCCTGTTTCGCCTGTAACGGAAACTGTGATATTGGTTTTAGCCGCTTTCTCCATGAGTTCAAAGATGGCTTTAATGGCGGGGCTGTTGCCTTTGATACTTTCTGCAAACTCATATTTCTTGCCTACTTCGTTGCGAAGTTGTGATATCTCCTTGTGCAATGATTGGTTTTCATGCACATTGCGCACTGTATTCCAGATACGTTCTTTGATGTCGCCATCTTTTACAAGATAATCATACGCACCATTTTTCAATAATTCTACAGCAGTAGCTATATCTTCTTGCCCCGATATGATGACTATAGGTATGGTTGGATTTTGCTTTTTTATTTTGCGCAAGAGTTCCGCCCCATTCATATCGGGCAGTGAATAATCTAAGGTGATAAGTGCGGGTTGCTTGTATAGATTCTGTAACAATTCTTTGCCAGACTTGTATATTTCGACTATATTATCAGGATTTAATGTCAAATGAAAGGACAGCAATTCACTGTACCATTCATCATCTTCTACAATAAAAATTTTAAATTGAGACATGAGATTTAGCTTTTTCTTCTATAGCAAGAAAAAGCGTACCAAAATGGTGCAAAGTCTTGATTTTTATTAAATTTCTTGTTTTGGGAATTTATTTTTTGTTATATTTTAAACATTTGGCGAAAACATTGCGTATATTTGTGTATGAACTATACAACCGAAATTTTCAAAGGTCAATTCTTGCTCGAGCCCTCCGAACTACAAAACCGCTTGAGCGATATCCAAGCCGTTATCGCAGACTGGGACGGCGTTTTTAACAACGGCATGAAAAGCCATCAACACCCCAGTCATTATTCAGAAATTGACTCGATGGGTACAAACCTGATGCGCTATAGCTTTTGGCTCAAGACGCAAAAAACACTCCCCTTTGTTATCATTACGGGTGCCAATAATCCTGTAGCTATTGAATTAACAAAGCGTGAAAAGTTTACACAAATGTATTCGCACATCTTGCACAAAGAAGAAGCCCTTTGGCATTTTTGCGAACGCAACGCCATGAAACCCGAGAACATAGCCTTTATCTTTGATGATGCAAACGACCTCAATGTAGCCAAACAGTGCGGCATGAGATTCGCGGTACGCAGGTTGGTCACGCCCCTTTTTAGTGAATTTGTAAAAGAAAACAACCTTGCGGATTATATCACTGCCGCAGAAGGCGGGCAAAATGCTGTACGCGAAATTACCGAACTCCTCATGTATTTGCAAGGCAATTACAAACAAGTGCTACAAGACCGCATGGAGTTCAACAATACCTATCGTACGTATTGGGAGGCAAGGCAGGCGCAAACGCCCAAGTTTTTCCAAAAAGACAATAGTCATTTTACAGAAATTATCATTTGATACCTTGCCTGCACCCAACAAAAAGGTGCATTTCAAAACCTTTTCTCAAGACCTCACCCTTGCCCTCAGAACTGTTAAATTCTCCAAAAACCTCCCTCCCAGCCCCCAAAGGGGGCGGGTAGGCAAGGCGATCGGTTAGATATTTGGTAACTTGCCCTTTCCGATTTGGAGAGGGCTATATGGAACGATTTTGAAATGCGCCCAACAAAAACAGCATTTTAGAAACTTTGTCAAAGTTTTAAAACTTTGGCAAAGCTTTCTTTTGTAATTTTAAACAAACTTTTTTGTCTTATAGCAAAAATACAGCTAAATTCGCGCTTTAAAGCCTCTCGCTCATGTTTCCCAATCTTGACTCCTTTGATAGCAAACAATATATCATCATCAAAAATGCCCATGTAAACAACTTAAAAGGCGTAAGTGTCGTTATCCCACGCAATAAACTTGTAGTGATAACAGGACTTTCGGGTTCAGGTAAGTCCTCACTTGCTTTTGATACACTCTTTGCTGAAGGGCAACGCATGTATGTGGAAAGCCTTAGTTCGTATGCAAGGCAGTTTTTGGGACGCATGGAAAAGCCTGACGTGGATTACATTCGTGGCGTAGCACCTGCGATAGCAGTGGAGCAAAAAGGAAACTCCAGCAATCCACGCGCTACTGTAGGTACAACTACCGAAATATACGATTACTTAAAATTGCTCTTTGCACGTTTGGGTACAACATACTCACCCATTTCGGGGCAAATAGTGAAAAAAGACACTGTAACTTCTGTAGTAGATGCTATTCAAGCACACGAGGAAGGGGGAAAACTGCTCGTTCTTGCGCCTATAGCGCAATTAGCTGGGCGGAGTTGGACAGAAGAAGTAAAGGTTATTTTTCAAAAAGGCTTTTCTCGTATCGCGCTTGGTACAGAAGTCGTTTTTATAGAAGAATTGCTGAAAGAGGGCGAAGAAAATCCGCGAAAAATGGAAAAACGCCTCGCCTCCCAACCACTTTTCACGCTCATAGATAGAGGGGTAGTGCGGAAAACAGACGAGGATAATCAATTTCGACTGGCGGACTCTGTCCAAACTGCTTTTTATGAAGGGCAAGGCACTTGCATCATTGATTTCGTAGGCAAGGAACGCAAAATATATTCGGATAGGTTTGAAGCCGACGGTATGCTGTTTGACGAGCCAAACGTTCAGTTTTTCAGCTTTAACAATCCTTATGGCGCATGCAAAAAGTGTGGCGGCTTTGGAACTACTTTGGGCGTTGATGAAAGTTTGGTAATAACAGACCGTACCAAATCGCTTTATGATGGTGCAGTTACGCCTTGGCGCACCGAGAAAATGAGCGCGTGGCGCGATGATTTTGTGCGCAAATCGACGGCGTATAATTTTCCTATACACCGCTCTTATCAAGACCTTGAGGAGAAAGAATTGCACTTGCTTTGGTACGGCGATAAAGAACTCAAAGGTATTTGGGCTTTCTTTGATTTTGTAGAAAGTAATATTGAAAAAATACAATACCGCGTCATGCTTTCCAAATACAGAGCGCGGGTGCCCTGCCCAGATTGCAAAGGCTCACGCCTGCGCCCTGATGCACAATACGTAAAAATAAATGACCACTCTATTACGGACTTGGTGCTGTTGCCTATTGAGCAAGCATGGGAGTTTTTCGAACAATTACCCCTGTACTTAACTGATAGTGAACAACAAGTGGGGCATAGGCTTTTAGCCGAAATCGTGAACCGCCTTGCCTACTTAGACAAAGTAGGGCTGGGATACTTGAGCCTGAATAGACTTACAAAAGACCTTTCTGGAGGCGAGTATCAACGCATCAAACTTGCTACTGCTTTAGGAAGCGCGTTAGTCGGTTCTATGTATATTCTTGATGAACCAAGCATCGGCTTGCACCCTCGCGATACATTGCGCCTCGTAGAAGTTTTAAAAGCTTTACGCGATTTGGGGAACACGGTTATCGTGGTAGAGCATGAAGAAGAAGTGATGCTATCGGCTGACCAAATCATTGATTTGGGTCCGCACGCAGGTTCGCGAGGAGGCGAGCTAATCCTTTCTATGAGCGCAGGCGAGCTACAAAAGAGTACCCAAAAAGCGGTTATTTCCTTGCCTCATTCCGCACTGAATGAAGCCTACAAACTTACTGACTCGCATACCTATAATTTTCTAAAAGGTTTTGACAAAATAGAAATACCCACGACAAGACGCGCTTGGCACGACTTTATAGAACTCAAGGGCGCAAGACAACACAATTTGCAAAACGTGACGGTAAAGTTTCCGCTCAACGTCCTTTCTGTCATAACGGGCGTGAGTGGCTCAGGCAAATCTACCCTTATCAAGCAAGTATTTGTGCCTGCACTTCGCGCTCGAATGAACCAAACGGTAGAAGATATAGGCAAATATGATAGCATTTCAGGTGGTATAAAACTGCTGACCGCCGTAGAATATGTGGATCAAAACCCCATAGGCAAGTCTTCGCGCTCCAATCCTGCTACTTATACCAAAGTTTATGACCACATACGCGACTTGTTTGAGGCGCAACCACTTGCCAAAAAACGTGGCTACACATCTTCACATTTCTCATTCAATGTAGAAAAAGGCCGCTGTGATACTTGCGAAGGTGATGGCAAAATCAAAATCGAGATGCAATTCATGGCTGATATTTACCTCACCTGCGAAAGCTGTCAAGGCAAACGATTCAAAAAAGAAATACTCGAAGTAACGTATCAAGACCAAAGTATTGCTGGAGTATTGAATATGACGATTGATGACGCGCTGGCATTCTTTGAAAAAGATAAGAAAATCTTGCCTACCCTCAAGATACTTGCACAAGTAGGGCTTGGCTATGTAGGGCTTGGGCAATCTGCTTCTACTTTGAGCGGAGGCGAGGCACAACGTTTGAAAATGGCGAATTTTTTGAAAGAGAAAGCCACCAAAACGCTCTTTATATTTGATGAACCCACCACAGGATTACACTTTCATGACATCAAAAAGCTACTCTTTGCCATCGATGCGTTGGTGAATCAAGGCAATACCGTTATCATCATTGAACACAACTTGGAAGTAATCAAATGTGCCGATTGGATAATAGACCTAGGACCCGACAGCGGTTACAACGGAGGCAAGGTCTGCTTTGAAGGCACACCTGAAGACATGCTGAAACTTGCAGACGAAGACAACTTTACTGCTAAGTTTTTAAGAGCAAAAATTTGAAATAATACATACTTTGAATTAAACAAAATGACTCAAGAATTCTTACCGCTCACTTCCTACATTGTTGCAAACAGAAACCCGTTTTTAATAACGGGGCCATGTAGTGCAGAAACAGAAGAACAAGTACTCGAAACATGCCTCGCACTCAAAGCTTTAGGCGCAAGCATATTGAGAGCAGGTATCTGGAAGCCGCGCACACGCCCCAATAGTTTTGAAGGACATGGCGAAAAAGCCCTGCCTTGGATTATGGAAGCAAAAGCATTGACAGGCTTGCCTGTAGCCATCGAAGTCGCTACACCTTCGCATGTAGAGCTTGCACTAAAATACGGCGTCGACGTGCTGTGGATAGGCGCGCGCACTACTGTAAACCCTTTCAGCGTGCAGGATATAGCCGACGCAGTACGTGGAACAGGCATACCTATTTGGATAAAAAACCCTGTGAACCCCGACCTCGCGCTGTGGATTGGTGCTATAGAACGCATATCTCAAGCTGGTATAACCAAAATAGCTGCCATTCACCGCGGGTTTTCTACTGCAGATAGCACGCGCTATCGAAACGCACCGATGTGGCAAATCGCCCTCGCTCTAAAAACAGAACTGCCTACCATACCGCTCATAGGCGACCCCAGCCATATGGGAGGCAAGCGCGCCTATTTAGCCGAACTATCCCAAAAATTCTTAGATTTGAATTATGACGGACTGATGATTGAAAGCCATAGAACGCCTGATGAGGCGTGGAGTGACGCGGCTCAACAACTTACGCCACAAGCATTGCATCATTTATTGGCAGACTTGCATACGCGCATGGGCAGGCAAGAAAAAACAGACGGCACATTTCAAGATGAACTTGCTACCCTCCGCCAAAAAATAGACAATACGGACAAAGAACTTATCGAACTGCTACGAGTGCGTATGAACTTGGTTGAGCAAGTGTGCGATTATAAAATAGCCAACAACGTGGCTATTTTTCAAAATGAACGCTGGCATGACATATTCCAAACCCGCACCGAATGGGCGGAAAAACTGCAAATAAACCCCGCGTTTGTAGAAGAAATATACAAATTGATTTATATAGAATCTATCCGAAAACACCATGAAAAGATTGTTTAATGTAGGCAAATGGATAGGCATCGCGTTTTGTGTTTTGATACTGATATATGTGCTGGGACCTACACCTGCCTTGCCTACCTTCGCCGAAAAAATGCCTGAAATAAAAGGGACACCTGCCGAAATAGCGCAAAATATAGCCGACAGAGAAGCAAAAACACTTAACTTAAAACCCGACAATGAAGCACAAGTGATATGGGCAGACCAAACAAATAAAGACGTTACGGATTTTTGTGTGGTGTATTTGCATGGCTTTTTTGCAAGCTACAAGGAAGGTATGCCCAACGCGCTTAATATCGCTAAATATTACAAAGCCAACCTTATTTGTAACCGCATGCCAGGACATGGAATAGCCAACAAAGACGCTTTCCTACAAGTTACACCCGAAAATATGTGGGCTTCAGCACAAGAGGCACTCGCTATAGGGCAAAAATTAGGCAAGCGCATTATCGTAGTAGGCACTTCAACAGGCGCGGCTTTGGCACTTTTATTGGCTTCCAAATATCCCGAAAAAATTACAGCCGTTGTAGCATATTCGCCACTGATTAGCTTTTATAGAAACGCGCTTTGGCTACTCAACAAGCCTTGGGGAAGGCAAATAGGCGCACTCGTGAATGGCGGAAGTCCATATATAAAAGAAGGATACCCACCTCAAACACGTAACTATTGGACGAGTGAGTACAGAATAGAAGGCGCAATAGCCCTTGCCTCCCTGATAGCGACCACCATGCATTATAAAACTTTTGAAAAAGTAAACGTCCCTGTTTTTGTAGGCGCGTACTATAAAGACGAGGAGCATCAAGATAAAGTGGTTTCCGTAACAGCTATCAAACGTATGTTTGGCTTATTGGGTACAGCAGTAGGCAAGAAAAAACTCGTGCTGTTTCCTGAAGCCGGGCATCACGTGATAGGTTCTGACCTTCGCGCAAGAAACGTAGGCAAGGTTACAACAACCACTATCGAGTTTTTAGAAACAGTTTTGTAGTTTGCTATAAACAACTAAAAGTCTGTTCTACAGATGTAGAACAGACTTTTAGTCTTAGTACATTCCTTAGTAATGGAAATCAAATAACCTGACATTTTAGGACTTATGTAATGTAATCTACCACACAGCTCACGTGTGGTACAAATAGGCGCATCGTTTTTTTGTTCTGACACTTCCCAGCAACTTTTTTGAATTTTACATTTACAAAACATTTAACTAAAAACAATATGATGGTCATTGTTTACAACTAATATTAGATTACAAGTCTATAAACAACAGAAATTGGATAATGTTATAGTTTTTTCGGTTGTCAATGCCAAAGACTTGACAATCTGGAAAAAAGACCACGACTGAATATTGTATCTAAAATATCAGTTTATTTAATTTTCATTCTCAAGAAACATAACTGAAAATATTTCTACTATAAAACTTTTAAAAGTACATTGAAACAGGGTGCAATCTGGTTTTGTCCCCACCTTGTAAAAGGCATTTAGAGGCGGCTTATGCGTAAATAAGGCGTTGTGGCAGTTTATTGAGATTGGTAACATGTGTAAAAATCCTTGCCTGCATTGAAAATTTGCAAGTATATAAGAAACCCGACTTGTTTACCCGCTTAAACGCCTCTACAATGCTCCTAAAAGGGGGCAAAACTAGATTGCCCCCATTGAAACACTCGTTTTTCAGCTCAAATTTTAATAAATGCTTCTTTTGAAAAACACGCTGGGAAATGTCGGTTTGTTTATTCTTGAACATTGCATAAGTCCTAAAACTATCAACTTATTTAACTTTCGTCCCCAGGCAAGCGTAGAAACGCGGCGTGCCTTGTCTGCACAAATAAGATATGTCGTTATCAAATTTATTTGTGAAGCTACAAAATAGCATGTTATTTAATGCTTGTGCCTTACAAAAAAACTACAAATTCTTTTCCAAATAATCCGTCATCATTTTGTATAAATGTAGGCGGGTTACGCCGCCATAAATGCCGTGGTTGCGGTTTGGATAATAAAAAGAAGTAAATTGTTTGTTTGCATTGATGAGCGCGTTTTGCATTTCTACAGCATTTTGAAAATGCACATTGTCATCACCTGTGCCATGAATAAGCAAATAATTGCCTTTCATTTTGGCTACGTGATTGATAGGCGAGTTGTCATCATAACCTGCCGCATTGTCTTGAGGGCGGCGCAAATAGCGTTCTGTATAAATGCTGTCATAAAAACGCCATGTCGTAACAGGGGCGACTGCTATAGCTGTTTTGAATACATCTGCACCAACCGTGATACCCAAAGAAGCCATATAACCACCAAAACTCCAGCCCCATATACCTATGCGGTCTTTATTTATGTATGGCAAAGTGCCTAAATATTTTGCGCCGCTGATTTGGTCTTGAATTTCATATTTGCCAAGTTGTAGGTAAGTAGCATGTTTGAATTTTGTGCCACGCGCCCCTGTGCCACGATTGTCAATTGAAACAATGACGTACCCTTTTTGCGCTAAATGTTGATACCAAAAGAAGTTAGCACCTTGCCATTCATTTTTTACAGTTTGGTGTCCTGGACCTCCATAAACATACATCAAAACAGGGTATTTTTTGGAAGCGTCAAAATTAGTGGGCTTAATCATGTAGCCATTCAACGAAGTGCCATCTTCCGTTTTAAAATTGAAAAACTCAAGCGGGCTGATTTGATAACTTGCCAATACTTCTTTAGCTTTTATATTCTCTTCCAATACTTTTAGTTTTTTACCACTTGAGGCTTGGTGCAAAGTTACGGTAGTAGGCAAGCTTGCGGAAGTATGATAGTTCAAATAATACTTAAAATCGGCACTAAAATTAGGGTCATTCGCGCCTTTTTCAGTAGTCAGTTGTTTTTTGTTTTTGCCGTCAAGCCCTATTACAAACAAATGACGCTCGAGTGGCGAAACTTCTGCTGAAGTAAAATACACCAATTTGTTTTTCTCATCAATGCCTTGCAAGGCTGTAATTTCCCATTCGCCTGTGGTGATAGCACGCACCAACTTGCCTGCCATATCATACAGATACAAATGTTTGAAACCTGATTTTTCGCTTGCGTGGATAAAGTGTTTGCCATCAGCAAGGTAGGTAAGATGGTCGTTATATTCAACATCTACATACGTTTCGCTTGATTCAGACAATACTACTTGTGTTGTGCCTGTTTGGGCATTGGCATGCAAAATATCCATTTTGTTTTGCAAGCGGTTCAGGCGGCGGATAGAGAGTACATTCGCATCTTTTGTCCAATTGACACGTGCAATATACTGGTCTTTTTCTGTGCCAATATCTGCTTTTATAGATTTTTTGCTATCCAAATGATAAATAGCAATTTCTACTAAAGAGTTATCCTCGCCTACTTTGGGGTATTTGAAGCGGTAATCTTCGGGGTAGCCTTCTTTCTGCCCGTTCCATTTCTGCATGTTGTATTCTTTTACGGCACTTTCATCAAAAGTATAGTAGGCTATTTTTTTGCTATCGCCTGCCCAGAAAAAGGCTTGTGCAAAACCAAATTCTTCTTCATACACCCAATCTGTCGAGCCGTTGATGATGTTATTCATTTTGCCGTTGGAGGTGATGGCGGTTTCGGTTTTGGTAGGCAAGTCCATTACAAATAAATTGTTGGCACGCACATACGCCACTTTATTGCCATCAGGCGAGAAAGTGCAATACGAAATTACGCCTTGCTCGTTGATTTTCTGCAATTTCTTGCCTGCAATCTCATACACATAGAAGTCGCCGCGTGTAGAGCGTCTGTAGATTTGCTCTTTCGTAACTTCGAGTATGATTTTGTCTTCATTAGCACTGAAAGCATAATTATCAAACTCCAAACTGCCATCATAGAGTGTAGCAACTTCCTTGCCTGTAGTGATTTCGTATTTCACGATTTTACTGCCCACTTGCGAAGTGTAGAATTGTCCATCTTTTGTCCAATTTACGCCATAGACAGAGCTTGTACGGAATGTGCCATGCGCCCACACGTCTTCGAGGGTTACAGGCTTTTTTTCTTGTGCCTGCGCGAATGAAAGTGCTGCTATAGCACAAAATAGGAACACGTAAAGGGTTGTTTTTTTCATAAAAAATACAGGGGTTATAGGGTTTTGTTTTTTTAATCTTGGTGTTTTAAGCTGGTTTTACCTTTTTTTGAGTTAGCTATTCCCAATGCTTGCTGGTAAATAAAAGCCATGTAGTATTGATTTTTATCTATACCAAGTACACCATTTGTTTCTAATATTTTTATTTGCTCGGCTCTTAAGTGTGCATTTAGTTCTTCTTTATTACAAGGTAGTTTAAGTTCCTTGCCATTTTCAAGAATTTCTAACACATCACTCAAGGGTTTGTTTTCATCTTTTACTTCTTTCAATTTTTCAGTAGCTACTTCTTCTATAGCATTACGAATGGCTTTTGGGTACAAAACACGGTCTTTAAATATTTCTTTGGTTGTTTTTAGTGTATCTATAGAGTTTTTAGCAGCAAATTCTAAAAACCTTATAATATCTCTCGATTGTATTTCTTGCTTCAAGTTAGACAATGCCCTCAACACCCAAATATGTGTAATAGATTCTTTGGATTTCTCACTTCCGAGCTTTCTTCCCCACAATATTTGCAAAGATGCCGCAAGACTATCCAAATTCATTTCTTGTAATTCATTTTGCCAATTCTCTGCCTTAATAGTTTTGAGTATATCAAATTCATTCAGAACCCAATGCGCTAAACGCAATGCACTTTCTCTGTCCCAAATTAGTTCATAATCTTGGTATTTATTTATTTGTTGTGTAGCATTTTGTGTGGTAGCATACAATACTATATCTTTCCTAACAAAAACTATGATGCCCAAATACTTTTCAGGCTGGCTTTCCAACCACATAGTAACCTCTTGCAAAAGTGCACTTATAGCTGTTTGTTGTATTTTATTGGTGCTAAATTCTTCAAAAAGCTCCTCCAATCCATCGAAAATGGCCACAATTTTTTGTTTCTTACTTTCCAATAAAGCTATCAGACCATTGCTTACATTTGCCTTGCCTACCTCAAAACCAGCCGCCCAAGCCATGTAATCCAACCATTTGTTTCGCCATTCGCTTTTAGTCAAATTTAGTGTAAGCGTTTTTTCAATATCAGGTTTGATATAATTTTGCCAAATGTTATTTTTTTCGGGCGCATTTGTTATTTTTTCAATTTCAGTAGGCAAGGTATTAAAGTTGTCTTTTGTGTTAAAGTTTCGAGGAATAGTAACGGGTAAAATCCAAGCATTGTTTGTTCCTTCTTGTTTTGAGAAAAGTTGCCAATCTTTAGCGTACCATAATTGTTTGTAGAGATAAGTCTTGCCTGCTCCTTTTGCCCCTATGACCACTACTATCGGCAATTCACTTTGGAAGCCTGTTATTAAATTTTTAATAGCTTTTATTTGCAGAAAATCCTCTTTATCAGAAGTTTCGGCTACAATAAGTTTATGGGCAATCTCTTTTATTTTTTTTCTAATCTCTTCAAAATCAATACTTTCCATATCCATTTTCAATGGCAAACTCACAACATTGGTTATTTTAGCTAATTCTTTTTCAAGTTTACTTTCTTTTATTTTTTGTACTACTTTTTCCCACTGGGCTGGCAAGAATTTAAGCGCGTCTTTTTCTACAGAAAACAAAGTATTATTTTCTAATTCTTCGTTTATTTGCTCTTCATTTTCGGGCGTATAGGATTTGATAAAAGCATTTATAAATTTTTTGCGCAATGCGCTTAGTTCCCCATCTGAAACATCATTTTTCCATTCATTTTTCAAAGTCATTAGCGCAATATCAGGAATTTGAGAAATTATTAAAAAATGCTCATTTTCATTTTTTGAGCTGTATTTTTTTTCAAAATTAGCTAAAATATCAAACATTTTGGCTGTACCTAATAAGGACTGACTGCTCATAGTCGTTACGAAGATTTTATAAATAGCAGGGTCTAAAAACCAACTTGAAGAAAGTTCTGACACACCCGCCCGCAAATCTAAAATCACATAGTCCACTTTCATTTTTTGGGCAAGTTTTCTTAGTAATTCAGTTAAAATAAAAGGGTTTTTAGCAAACTTAAAAATATGCTCTGGTTTTATTTCTAAACTTGGCATAGTGCCATTTTTTAATCCTCTGAAAGCGGGTAAAATATACAAATTTCCCTTTTCATAAACTTCTTTAGAGAGTATCTTAGCTGTTTCGTCTATAACAGTTTCATGGTCTGGATTTCCATGTATCATACCCAAAAAGTCAGCAAAAGCTATGGGCGTTTTATCTATAAGCCAACTGATGCCTGGTGCCTCAAAATCGGCATCAATCAATAATACTTTTGAATTTTGGGCTAAATTTAATGCTAAAGCAATAGCGTGCAAAGTACGCCCTACTCCTCCTTTAAACGAATGAAGAGCAAAAAATACAGGGCTTTGATTATCTTCTTGCACTTCAGGCAAGGGACGTATTTGTTTTAAGGTAAGAGTTCTACCCAAAGAAGGTTTGGGTAAATTTGGCACAATTTCGCTACTTTCAACTTCTTCAAAAAATATAGGCAAGGTGCGATTAGCCTCCATAATAATTTCTTCATGCTCATTTCTTTTTTGAAAACGAGCTAAAAACACCTCTTCCAGCTTCAAAGTAATGTCTTGTTGTCCCTTTGGAGGAGCATAACAAATATGCAAGCCGTCCCAATAGGCTTGAAAACTAACATTTTCAAGCCAATTTTTCTGTTCGTCTTGGTTAAAAAAAGCAATAAGAATATCTTGGACATCTACCCAAGTATATATTTTATCAATGTTCATATAAAATTAGAGTTGTAGGTGGTTCTCAAGCTCTTTGGCAATAGTTATTAGATATTCTAATTGGCTAATCTCTATATTGTTAGGTAATGAAGTGCCATAACGCATAGCTCCATGAAAATCCTTTATAGGGTTTATACCATGATTGTCGTTAGGTTCTTACAAAGTAAAATTAGGAATGTTGCAATCCCTTACAAGTTTATTGATGCTATGCCCAAATGCATTTGCAATATTGCCTTGTGTAGCGTTAGCTAAATTATTGATATGCAAATAATAAGCCTTTAAAGCACATTCAGTTGCATAAGACCAAAGGAGTTTATGGGACATTGTATTTGCTCGGCTTGCCAACTTTTTGTGTGTTCTGTAGGCCTTGATAAGCTCAAATTTCGTAGGGTTTACAGGCATAAGTCGTAGATTATCGTTGCAAAAATACATGAAGATTTATAAATCTGTTTGTCTGTGCGTAGGCAAGACTTGATACAAGCCAAACGCAGGGTAGAAGGGAATAAAGGGTTGTTTTTTTCATAAAAAATACAGGGGTTATAGTTTGTTTTTTTCGAGTTGTAAGAAATGTTGGATAATTTGGTTAAGCGTGTTTTCAGATAAATTGGTGCTCTGACAAATTTTGTGGAGGCAATCTCATTCGATTTATAAAAGCCCTATAGTCAAATATAGGCATCTCCTCAAAATTTGTCATATCACCTGATTTTATGCGCAAAGATAAGACTTTACAACGAAAAATTTAGAGAAACAATTAGTTTAACTAAAATAACGACTCGCAAAATAATCCTGACCTTGCCCTCCACAAAAACTTTCGGAAAGGGTTTGCTTTTAAGAAAGGGTTGCTGAACGTAATCAAAAAAGATGATTGTTCAAACTTTTCTTGGTAAAAAAAGCCAAAAAACACCCTAAATGATGACTTTATTTGATTTTTGTTTAGTGGTAGGCAAGAAAAAAAATTTTTTTTGTTACCTTTGCAAAAAAATATAATACATTGTTATGAAACTAAAAAATAAAACCCTCCTTGCCTTCGGATTAGGCATAGTAGGCACTGTAGCTTACTTTTGGTTCAAAAATCAACCGCCCACTTTTAAAGTCATTGAGACAGACAGCCAAAACCAAGCTGTAAAATGGCAATATGGCAACATTGTAAATGTAGCACACGCAGGGCAAAATAACACGTACAGCAATTCTGAAAACTCCGATTTTTATGTGAATGTTGGTCCAATCGAACACAACGACAAAGTAGTAGGCGTTCGTTTCAATTTCTTAGGTACAGACACACGCGCTCCATATTTCGTCTATTTCGAATAACTGCATGAATAGATTACAAGGTAAAATAGCCATCGTGAGTGGCGGCGCACAGGGAATAGGGCGCGGTATTGTAGAACGCTTTGCAAAAGAAGGCGCGATAGTCATCATTTGGGACGTGCAATACGAGAAAGCGCACCTGCTTGCATCAACGCTCAAAGCGCAAAAGCTGAAAGTGGAAGCTATGGAAGGTGTCGACATCCGTGTACTCGCGCAAGTAGAAGTAGCGGCGCAACAAGTAGCCGACAAACATGGTAGGATTGATATTTTGGTCAATAATGCAGGTATTGTACGCGATAGCACTTTGTTAAAAATGACAGCTGAACACTGGCAAGAGGTACTTGATGTGAATCTTACAGGCGTTTTTAATTGTACCAGAGCCGTCGCGCCTTTTATGGTTATAAACCAATACGGACGCATACTCAGCCTTTCTTCTACTTCAGGTATATTTGGCAATTTTGGTCAAACCAACTATGTAGCCGCGAAAGCAGGCGTAACAGGTATGACCAAAACTTGGGGGCGCGAATTGGGCAAATATGGCGTTACTGCGAATGCCATCGCGCCCGGTCCGATAGCTACTGATATGCTCGCTACTATTCCCGAAGGGCAACTTGAGCAACTCATTCAACGTATTCCTGTAAAACGCACGGGTAAACCCGAGGACATTGCGGCAGCAGCTGTTTTCTTTTGTTCAGAAGAAGCCTCTTTTGTTACAGGGCAAACACTGGTTGTAGACGGCGGCACTATGCTTGGTTAATTCTCAAATTTCACAGCTTCGGCGAGGTTTTACAACTTCGCCAAAGTTAGGTTATGTCCCACACACACTACTTTTGAATACACTTTCTAACCCTTCAACCACTTGAAACACATATACCTCATACGACATGGACAGACTACGTACAATCAACAAGGCGTAGTACAAGGTAGCGGCATTGATTCTGATTTAAATGAGAAAGGCGTGTTGCAAGCGCAAGCATTCTTTGAGTTTTACAAAGGGATAACGTTTGATGCTGTTTATACATCGCGTCTTAAACGCACCATACAATCGGTTCAGCCATTTCTTGACCTCGGTTTGAAGCATGAAGCACATGCAGGTTTGAACGAAATAAGCTGGGGTTCAAAAGAAGGACAAGCAGTGTTGCCACATGAAGAAGACCCGTTCTTCTCCAAAATGCTTGATGAATGGCGCAAAGGAAATACACACATTTCAGCTTTTGGAGGCGAAAGCCCGAATGAGGTCGCGGTAAGGCAAAAACCTTTTTTAGAAATACTCTTCTCGCCTGATAGAGTGCAAGAGGAAAATGTACTTATTTGTATGCACGGGCGGGCTATGCGGGTTTTGCTGTGCCAACTCCTGAACTTGCCTATAGGCGAAATGGATACCTTTGAGCATGGCAATCTCTGCCTTTATCATTTAGCTTATACAGGCACTATGATAAATATTGTGAAACACAACGACAAGGGACATTTGGCAGGGTTGTAAAAGCCGAAGCTGTGCGGCTATGTTATGCTAATATCTAAAAAAACTGCCTTTAGCTTGGGAAAAGGGAACGCTTTTTTTTCATAGACTTCCACCAAAACAGCCAATAATTCGAGTTCATCGCCTTCGGGTGTGGCAGGCAAGACATTTTGCTTCACGAGTGCATAGATGCGCTCCAGAGCCTTTGCGTGTTGTTCGAGAGTTTCAATTACTTTTGACATACGCTATCGTTTTTGCATCAATGTTTCTACACCTGAAAAGCGTGGCTTGGACTGTTCTTTTCATGTGTAAAAATTAAAATGAAGCATTCATTTTCTTGACAGATGAAAATGCAGAAAAATATTAATAATGATGGAATATCATAAATTAATTCTGACAAGTATTTTTGTATCTTGTGTTTTATTATTTTTTAGATATATTAGGGCTTCCTACTCCAAAATAACTACGATACAAAAAAGGTATAATGTATCGAGTTAGTCGTCTATTTGTTACATGAGTTACTTGTAAAATTCCATTACTTATCAATATATTTTTAAATTCATCTATAGATATATCTTTCAAAAAGGTTTCATTCTTATAATTAGGAAAGTCTATTATTCTCTTTAAAATATCGTCTAATTGTTCTCTGGTAAATTCATAGATCCTGAATCTCTCTAATCCAATTCTGATACAAATCTGTACATGGGCGTGTTATGTTATTGCCATCTATCAGTGGAATAGATAAACTCAAATTTCCATACCTCGAATCAGCAAAGAAATGCATATTACAATCTAATGTGTGATTGGCACGGCAAATCAAGAAAGTGTTACTATTACCACCATTTGTTTTGGAAGTATAACTTACATTGTGTTGAACACGATATGTTGTCCAATTTGCAGGTTTCAAATTTTTTACTGGCTCATTATGAGGGAAGTTTATATGCTTGTAAATTGCATAGTTATAACCACATTCTATAATATAACCTGTCAAATAGTACAAATCACAGAGAAGTTGTAGTTTCTCTTTTGTTTCTATCGTAGAAAGCCTTTGCCCAGAATCTTCTTTGGATTTATAGTTATCTCGTAGGAGGTACTCAAGTCTTAGGCAAACTTCCAAATGCCTTTCTACGGCTTCTTTATACTCTGTATAAACCATGCAAAAACAAATTTCGACTTATTTTGCTCAAAGATACAACCTTTTTTTTAACTTGCCTGCTTTTTTGTACAGGGCAGGCAAGTTTTTTTTACATTTACACCTTTTCGATTTTCACTTCGAAGGCAAATTCTTCTATTTCAAAAACTTGTCCTTCTACGGTGGTAGCGTAGGCAAGGTCGAGGGCTTGCGTTTCTGTGCAGATGTAGGCAGAAAAAGCAGTGAGGGCTTCGACTATTTCAGCAAATTGATTGCTGGCTACGATTTTGATTTTGTCTTGCACCTCGAAGTTACTGTCTTTGCGGTAGTTTTGGATACGGTTCACGAAGTCGCGGGCTATGCCTTCTTTGCGCAAAGCAGGCGTTATTGTAACATCTAAGGCAACGGTTATCGTGTCTTGCGAAGCTACCGAAAGTCCTTCTACTTCTTCAGAGGCTACCAACACATCTTCCAAAACCAATTCAAAACCGCCCTTGCCTACCGAACCGCCACGCTCAATGACAGCGATTTCTTCGCGGTTCAATAACAGCACTGCGTTTTGTACTTCCTTCATTTGTTGCTTGTATTTCGCGCCCAATGTTTTGAAGTTAGGCTTCACACTTTTCACGACTATGCCGCTATCATCAGAAAGAAATTCTATTGCTTTTACATTTACTTCATCTTTGATTATGTCTGCTACGTGGCTTACCTGCTCCATCGTTTTCTTGTCTGAAATAGGCAAGATGATTTTGCTCAAAGGCTGACGCACACGGATATTCAATTTCTTGCGGATAGAGTGCGTGAGGGAAGAAATAGTTTGCGCAAGATGCATTTTCTCTTCCAAATCTTGGTCTATGGCATTTGGTTGTACGGCAGGAAAGGCAGTCAAATGTACTGATATATTTTTGTCACGTTTCGTAACGCCGTTCAAATCTGAAAACAATCTTTCTGCATAAAAAGGCGCGATGGGTGCCATCAATTTCGCTATAGTTTCCAAACAAGCATAAAGCGTTTGGTAAGCCGAAATTTTGTCTGCTTGGATTTCGGATTTCCAAAAACGTTTTCTGTTGAGTCTTACATACCAATTACTCAAATCGTCATTCGTGAACTCTTGTATGGCGCGAGCAGCTTTGGTGGGTTCGTAGTCATCGAGGGCTGTACGCACATCTTTCACCAAGCTGTTCAAGCGGGAAAGTATCCATCTATCGCTTTCTGTGCGCTCTGAAAGGGCTATTTCGGGTTCGCTGTACGTGAATTTATCCAAATTGGCATACAAAGCATAGAAGCTGTAGGTATTGCGCAAAGTGCCAAAAAACCTGCGTTGTACTTCTTCGATGCCGTCTGATTGGGCAGATATTTTCTTTTGTGCGTGGTCGACTTTCGACTCCCAACTGAACTTCAGGTTGTCCCAAGGGTTGGAGTTGCTTATCATATACCAACGGGTGGCATCTGCGCCATACTTCGAGAGTGCGCCTTCTACTTCGTATTCTGTGGGCGTTTCTTCTGTAATAGCTTCGCCTTTTTCGTTTTTGCCCAATAAGATTACCGCTTTCTTGGTAACAGTCAAAGGCTCGACTACATTGCCTTTGCGCTTGCTCATTTTTTCGCCGTTTTTGTCCAGAACCAGGCCTGTAGAAACTACATTTTTGAAGGCTACCGAGTCAAAAAGCATAGCCCCTATGGCGTGCAAAGTAAAAAACCAGCCACGTGTTTGGTCGACACCTTCCGATATGAAGTCGGCAGGAAAGTTGCTCAACTCGCCTGCGAAAGGGTAATGTTGTTGGGCATAAGGCATTGCACCCGAATCGAACCAAACGTCTATCAAGTCTTTCTCGCGTAACATTTGCTTGCCTGTAGGCGAGATAAGCGTAACTTGGTCTATATAAGGGCGGTGTATATCAAATTTTTCAGGTTCTTTTTTACGATTTTTAAAGTGTTTGACAAAGATGATATTTTTATCTACTTGTTTTTTGGTTAATGCCTTTTTATTTTCGAGAGCTTCTTCTATTTTTGCAACTATTTCTTCTATCGAGCCTGCACAAAATTCTTCTTTGCCGTCTTCAGTGCGCCAGATAGGAAGCGGAATGCCCCAATAGCGTTGGCGCGACAAATTCCAATCCACCAAATTCTCTAACCAATTCCCGAACCTGCCTGTGCCTGTGCTTTCGGGTTTCCAATTGATAGTTTTGTTCAATTCCACCATTTTATCCTTCATGGCAGTGGTGCGTACAAACCACGAATCCAAAGGATAATACAAAATAGGCTTATCTGTACGCCAACAATGCGGGTAATTGTGGACATATTTCTCTACTTTGAATGCCTTGTTTTGCTCTTTCAAAAGTATCGAAATCAAGACATCAGAAGGCAAGTAACCTTCGCGTAGCTTTGTTTCTTCGTACTCTTGTTTCATGTAGGCAGGCAAGGTATATTCGCTTGCGGACTTGCCTAAGCCCTTAGCAACTTCCTTCAAATCCTTGTTCAATCCATCGCGGAGTTGTGGTACAAATTTCCCTTGTTTTGTTACCAAAGGCGTTTGATTGCCTTCTTCATCAAGCACCAACACGGGAGGCACACCATTTTGGTTTGCCACGCGAAAGTCATCTGCTCCAAAAACTGAAGCTGTATGTACCACGCCTGTACCATCTTCTGTTGTAACAAAATCGCCTGCAATCACTCTGAAGGCATTTTTCTTCAAACCTTCATTGGTAACATAAGGCATCAGTTGTTCATAGCGCACTTCAAGCAAATCCTTGCCTGCATACGCGCCTGCTATGCGGTAAGGTATTTTCTTATCGCCTTTTTGGAAAGCCTCCAACCCCGAAAGGGAGTCGTCTGTAACTTCATTTTTGGGAGAAAAATAAGCCTCTAAGCGGTCTTTTGCCAAAATAACCGAAACAGGCTCGCCTGTATAAGGATTGAAAGTTTTTACTTTCAGGTAAGTTATTTTCTCGCCTACCGCAAGGGCGCAGTTGGCAGGCAACGTCCAGGGCGTGGTTGTCCAAGCCAAAATTCTTACATCCTCCTTGCCTGCTCCCCCTTCAGAGCTGAACAGGAAAGTAGATTTTTCATCGTATTTCACCTTGAATTGTGCTGTGATAGTCGTATCCGTAACTTCCTTATAACAACCGGGCTGGTTCAATTCATGGGAACTCAAGCCTGTGCCTGCTTTGGGAGAATAAGGTTGTATAGTGTAGCCTTTGTAAAGCGTTCTGACTTCTTCTTCCTTGCCTTCTGCATTGGTGATGGTAACTTTTTTATCGTATAGTTTTTTCAATAAATGCCATACAGACTCTATATATTCGTTTTTGTAAGTGATATAAGGGTTTTGCATATCCACCCAATAGCCCATAGCTTTTGTCATCGCCTCCCATTCAGAGGTGTATTTCATCACAGTGTCGCGGCATTTTTGGTTATAGGCTTGCACGGATATTTCCTTTCCTATATCATCTTTGGAAAAGGGTTTCCCCAATTCTTTAGATAATTCTTTTTCTACTTGTAGTTCTATAGGCAAGCCATGCGTATCCCAGCCTGCTTTGCGCAAAACTTGGTGTCCTTCTTGAGTTTTGTATCTACAAAAAATATCCTTAATAGTACGCGCCATTACGTGGTGAATGCCAGGCATACCATTGGCAGATGGCGGACCTTCATAAAACACAAACGACTTTGCCCCTTTGCGCTCTGTGATAGATTTTTTGAAAATGGCATTTGCTTCCCAAAAGGCAAGGATTTCTTGCTCAATTTCTACTTGGTTTTTTTGTTTAGGATATTTTTCGTTAGACATACAAGAAATTTTTTTCAATTTTTTGCAAAGGTACGCTTTTGATAGCAAAATGCAAGGTTTCCGTACATTCGAAAAAACATTTACAAACTTTTCGCGGTCATAGCGCGTAATTATCCAAGCACTGTATTTTCGCAAAGCCTCGAACTCCACTTCTGCCCATTCGCCAATACTTCTATCTATAGCCGACATTTCCCACATGTTTTTCAAAAGAAGCATTTATTAAAAATTGAGCTGAAAAATGAGGGTTTTAATGTACTTTTGAAGGTTTTATAGTAAAAAATATTTTCAGTTACGTTTCTTGGGAATGAACATTGAATAAACTGATATTTTAGATACAGCTCAAGCAATGTTCAGTCGCGGTCGACAACTGAAAAAACTATGACTTTAGCTAATTTTTGTTATTTATAGACCTATAATCTAATATTAGTTGTAAATGATGACCGTCATATTGTTTTTAGTTAAATATTTGGCACTCTGACAAATTTTGTGTTGAACCACATAGAAACATAGAGAACGTAGCCCGAAACACTATGTTCCATATCTTTCTATGTGGTTTATACCTTACTTCACTAAAATTGTCGGAGCAATAACTTTTGAGGACAAAAAAATTAATTAAAAATGTTATTTAGAATTAGTCTAAATCAAAATAATGTTTTTATCTTTGCGGCATAAATTATTTCAAACCAAAATTCTATTTTTTATGATGACCAAATATTTTTATCGTTTTGCTACTTTGTTGGCTTTTAGTATAGTCGTTGCTTCTTGTGGAAAAGAAGATGAGCGTCAAGAACTTGTTGTACCTACCACATACAACAGTCCAAACTTTATGACCAATGCTTCGGTGCAAATTGCTATCGGAAACCAACTCAAGAGCATAACAGATGAGGCAAAAAAAGGGCGTGTTACGGGCATTACAGTTTCCAAAAACACGTTGCAGGGCTTGTTTGCAGAAGGTAATCCAAGCCTTAAAAATGCTGCTGCTGCTTATTACGCAGGCAAGCTCGAAGGCACAAATGGGTGGTTTGATGAACTCTCAAAAGCGAGCGGAGGGACTTATACGCCTGCCTTGCCTACCACAGGCAGTGGCGGCACATACGGCGGGTATCTGTTTGATGAAAACGGATTGGAGTATGAGCAAATGATTGAAAAAGGATTGTTTGGAGCTGTGCTTTACAAACAACTTAGCGAGCTTTTCGCGGGCGCAGTTACAGCAAATACAGTGGACAAAGCGATAGCCATCATAGGTGCAAACCCCACTTTTCCCAGTAGCAATGATGCTACAAAACATACACAACCCGATAAATTCATGGCTACATACGTGGCAAGACGCGACAAAAATGATGGCAACGGCTTTTATAGTAAATTGAAGTATAACTTCTTGAAACTTCAAGCCGCCATAAACGCAGGTGATGATTATGAACAAGAAAAACGTGATGCAATGGCAGACATAAAGTCTATCATTGAGAAAGTAAATGCGGCTACTATCATCAATTATTGTTATGCAGTAACAGCTTCTTTGAGTGCAACTAACCCAACAGACGCGCAAAAAGCCTCCGCATTGCATGCGTATGGTGAGTGCGTAGGCTTTGCACACGGTTGGCGCACATTGACTGACAAGAAAATCAGCGACACACAAATAGATGAATTATTGGTATTGTTCAATGCGCCTTACAATGGCACGCCCACATCTTATAAATTTGTAACAGATGCCGTAAACGAGCTTCCCAAACTACAGCAAGTCATCAATAAACTGAAAGATATATACGCCTTTTCTGCCCAAGACTTAGAAGACTTTAAGAAAAATTGGATAACGGAACAAGTACGATAACCAAACTTTTATTAAAAAAGATACCTGAAAAGTTTATGCTTTTCAGGTGTTTTTTTTAGTGGTTCTTTAAAAAGACTACTTTTCAAAAACCTTTTAACCGCTGCTCCGACAATTTTAGTGGCGCAAGGTGTAAACCACATAGAAAGATATGGCACACAGTGTTTCGGGTTATGTTTCTATGTGGTTCAACACAAAATTTGTCAGAGTACCTTTTAACTTAACCATTGATAGACCAAGAACGCACCCAAATAGGCAAGCGCAGTCATATAAAGCAGTTGTATGAGGGGATATTTCCAGCCTTTGGTTTCACGATATACTATAGCTATAGTACTCATACATTGTAGAGCAAAAGCATAGAAAACCATCAATGAAAAAGCAGTAGCCAATGTATAAACTTTCTTGTGTGTATATGGGTTGCGTTCTGCCTGAAGGCGTTTGGTTAATGGCGTGATACTTTCTGATACATCACCTACACTGTAAATGGTAGCCAAAGTGCCAACAAATACCTCGCGTGCTGCGAAAGACGTTATCAATGCGATGCCTATTTTCCAGTCATAGCCCAAAGGCGCGATGGCGGGTTCAATCCACTTTCCAAAATGCCCTGCGTAAGATTGTTCGAGTTTGGCAGAGGCTATCCTTGCCTCCATTTCGGCTTTAGGCAAGGTTGCAAAGGTAGCCCTTGCCTGCTTTTCGGCTATTTCCATGCGGTTGCCGGGTCCATAAGAGGCCAACACCCAAAGTATAATCGAAATAGCTAAAATGACCTTGCCTGCCTCCCGTATAAAAACCGTGCTTTTTTCTAAAACCAACATGTTTAAGCTATAAAATGTCGGAACTTGGTAAGCAGGAAGCTCTAAAATCAAAGTGCTTGCCTGATTGCTTTTTAAAATAAATTTGAATACTATGGCAGAAATCAATGCCATAACAAGTCCTAATAGATACATGCCCAACAATGCCAAACCTTGCAAACCAAAAAAGCCCCAAAGTTTCTCATCAGGTACTACTAAGGCAATCAAAGTAGTATAAACAGGTAGGCGAGCCGAGCAACTCATCAAAGGCGTTACCAAAATAGTTATCAAGCGTTCTTTTGCATGGCTGATAGTGCGCGTAGCCATGATAGCAGGCACAGCACACGCCACACCCGACAGCAACGGCACAACGCTTCTTCCATTTAACCCAAAGGGGCGCAAAAGCTTATCCATCAATACAACGGCACGCGCCATGTAGCCTGTTTCTTCCAAGATACCTATACCCAAAAACAAAACTGCTATTTGTGGTACAAAGACCAATATCCCGCCTATGCCTGCCAAAATGCCATCTGCCAATAAGTTTGTTAGTACACCTTCAGGCAGGTAAGTTTTCGTTTGCAACTGCAGCCATGCCATAGCCCATTCTATCACACTTTTTGGATATTCGGCTACCGTAAAAACACCTTGAAACAACAGAATCAACAAGCCTACAAAAATCGTGTAGCCCCAAAACGGGTGCAACAATATACTATCCAAATACTGGCTTTTGCTGCGGGTCGGCAAGGCAGTACGTTCTTGTGTTACTATTTTTTCTAACCAGTCGCCGATAATTTCATACCGCGCCAATGTTTCTTGGCTTTGCAATATATGGCTGTCAAATTTATTGCCTTGCAAACACCTTTCATGTTGCTTTTTCTCCTCCATAGACAAGAAGCCCCATGTCGCCCCTTGATGCAAATACTGCAAACGCACATAGCTATTCGCATCAGGTAGGGCAGGCAAGTCAATATCAGTCGATATGTTTTTTACAATAAAATCGCTATACCAAATAGGTGCAAAATCTTTTTTGCTATTTGGTCTAAGCGTCAGCAATATATCTTTGAGCATTTTGATGTTATTGCCTGCACGTGCATTGAGTTCTACGATAGGCGCGGGTATCTTTGCACGAAGTTGCGCCATATCTATGTGAATATTACGCTTTTCGGCTACATCTATTTTGTTGATAGCCAATACTACAGGAATATTAAGGTCAAACAACTGTGTAAAAAGCAATAGACTTCGTTTTAGGTTACTTGCATCAGCCAAACAAATAATGCCGTCAATCTTTTCGGCAGGATTGATGAGCTGTTGCAAAACTATGGTTTCGTCAGGCGACTTTGGATACAGGCTATAGGTACCAGGCAAGTCAATTATTTCCGCCACAGAGCCGTCGGGCAGCGTGCATGCACCTGTCAGTTTATCAACGGTAACACCCGGATAATTGCCTATTTTTTGGTTTAAGCCCGTAAGTTGATTAAATAAAGTGGATTTTCCCACATTGGGGTTTCCAATAAGTGCAAATTTCAAAATAGTGGGTGAATTTCAAATGGTGAGTGTAAAATGTAAATATTGCAACTATTTTGCTTCATCACTGATGATGACTTCTTGCGCCTCTTCCCTGCGCAACGACAGGCAGGTGCCGTTCACTTCCACACAAATCGGACAACCTAAAGGGGCAACTTGATACAAGCAAATTTGGCTTTCAGGCAAGCAACCCATTTCTAATAATTTTAATGTAACTGCATTATTTTTCTTAAAGCCTTTTATGTAAGCGTTTTCGCCTAATTTGAGTTGTGAAAGATTGCGCATGGGGTGAGTGAGTGATTGGGTGATTGATTATTCTTTTTATTTAGACTAATTTCAAATAGCACGCAAAAATAACAGCTAATATTGAATTTGTCAATGATTTTGGTCATATATTTTTTAATTTACTTGGCACTCTGACAAATTTTGTGTTGAACCACATAGAAACATAGAGAACGTAGCCCGAAACACTATGTTCAATATCTTTCTGTGTGGTTTATACCTTACTCCACTAAAATTGTCGAAGCACCAAAATATTATTTCTCATCCCTTTCATTTTCGCATTCGGTGTAAATGTGTATGCGCAAGACACCTGCATTTATGAAGGAAAAGTAGGCAGTACACCTGCAAAATTCACGCTTACGTGGAAGAGCGACAATACATATAAGCGGTTCTTACTTCCATCCTTCCAAACCCAATCAAGTTTATACGCTTGCAGGCACTAATTATGTGGCGGGACAAATGGAATTGGTAGAGTACACCAACAAAAGAGAAAGTGCTACCCTCACCCTGACTAAAACAATACAAGACAACGTTGTTGTTTGGCAAGGAACTATGTACAATACAAACGGGCGAATTTTTCCTGTAGTTATAGCACGAAAAAATTAGTTGGTAATTTTTTTTTATAAAAAAAGAAGCTGTTTTTTGGTATTCTCATTTTTTGGCACTAATTTTCGGCTGTAATTTTAACAATTCCATTTATTACCTTTTATGGCTTCTATTAGTGTAGATGGTCGCATGACCGTAAAAACTCTCAAAGAGAGATTTCATACTGCTTTTGGTGCTTCATTGCGCGTTTACAAAGGCAATAATGCAGGCACAGGTGCGCGTTTTGCAGATGACGATGCACGTTTAGGCGCAGTAGCCGATGAGCGTGAGTCACTTTCGGCTGAAGGCGATTTGGAAATTACTGATGCCATGACTGTAGGCGAGTTCGAAACTGCTTTCCAAGCAAAATACGACATCGCTATACAAATAGCCAATGCGGATGATACCAAATTGCTTAAGAATGATGTGAAACTTGTGGACGCGAAAAATGCGTAACTAACCATTGTTTATAAAATGGTTATATAAAAACGCCTTACTTTCATAGAAAGTAAGGCGTTTTTATTTTAGAAGCCAAGCATTAAATACGGCTATTTATTTGACAACTATTTTCTTCACGGCTACGCCCTTGCCTGATTGGACACGAAGCAAATACATACCTGCGAATTGTTTTTGTGTTTGTATGATAGTTGTAAATCCTTCCGCGCCTTTTTCAAAACTACCGGCTTGAACTGTCTGCCCTTGCAGAGTTTGGAGTTGCCAAGTAGTGCCTTCTGTGAATGTAGGCGTAAGTTCAACGCGAATTTCCTTGCCTGTTTCGGTAGGATTGGGGTAAACTTTGATGCCTTCAGCGAGAAAGTTGCGTTCAGTAGCTGTATAGACTTGGCTGGAATAGGTTACGCCACTTCCCAATAAATATTTTGGAGGCGAGCAGGAGTATTCAATGATGGCTACATGGTAGGTAGCATTTACTGTCAAGCCATCTACGATAGGTGCGGCACTGCCTGCGCCTCTATAGACTGCATAAGCATCGCCTATTTTAGCACCGCTTCCAAAATTGAAACTTGCGCTATAGCTCTGACCTTGTACAGGCAAGTCAGCTGGACTGAATGAGTTTCCTTCTTTTACCAATACCAAACGGTTTTCGCCATTACCTTTTGTAAAGTTAATGGTGGTTTTGAAAACGTCAGTAACATCAGCAAAAGTAACATTGCTGCTCGATACAGTGGGGGTTGTATTGGTAAAAGTTACTACTCTTGCATCATCTCCCGCGTTCAAATCACCTACAGTGTTGGTGCGTGCTGTGAGCGTGTAAGTGCCTGTATTCGGCATATTGACACTGATATTAACATCGGCTGTGGTCAATCCTGCAAGACTTGGTATAGTGCCGTTGCCTGTTTGATTGCCTGAAGTGTGCGCGAGTGTCCAGCTATATGGCAGGTTCGTTTGTAAGGTTGAACCGTTATTGCGGATAGTAATTTTTACAGGAACATTGTTGCCCAAATTGCACGCACTCACTGTAGTAGTAATGGCAGTAACACCTGTATTCACGCTGGCTATGTTGGGGTCAAACCCGTCCATAATCATGCGGTCTGCGTCAGTGCCTGACAAGAATGGTTGCAAACCTGTCCAGTTTGAAGACATACGCCCATAATAACTTCGTGGAGTGTCTGTACAATCTCCTGAGCCACCTGTAAGTTGTCCAATGACACGTTTGTTATTATCAAATAGAGGCGAACCTGATGATCCACCTTCGGTATCACCATTTGTCCATATAAGTCCCCAAAGATTTCCAGAAGCTATCACAAGTGGATCTGTACCTCCTCCAAAAGTAACAGAAGCAGCATTAGGTGCAACTGTTGCGTTGACATAAGAAATTTTTTTAATATCTCCTGCAGGGTGGTGAATGCCTGTGGCATTGGGGGAATTAGTGCCTGTTCTATCCCAACCTGCATAATATACATTGTAATTTGAAGGGATTGCGTTATTAAGTTCCAAAAGTAAATAGTCTGAAGAGTTGCTTTTTACTTTTTCAGTACAACCAATCATAGATTGGCGTACAGGGCTGCTAGGAGGATTTGAACAAGAGGCTGCTTCCCAACCAAAACCAAAGTTCCATTGGTTGTATAAAGGAGTTGCACCTGATTGGCAGTGCCACGCGCTTAAAATATAATTTTTGCCTTGGTCGTTTTGGATAAGTGCGCCTGTGCAAACAGCCGAAAAGCCTGTGAATACCATAGTCATTTGAGCAACAGAGCGTTTTTGTGTTTGCCAATTATTACCTAATGTACAGTTAATGTTAATTTGGCAACTTTGGTTTGAATCACCAAAGCCGTGTAGTTGTGGCGTGTTTTTTTCGCTTTCATTTTGTTGTTTGATTATGGGGCGGTAGCCATGTTCTATACGGTAGATATGGATTTTACCTTGACCTTTTACCTCTTTGGGTTCGAAGTATTCTAAAGTCATTTCATAGCCATTCATAGCATCAGTAGCCATTTCACCTGATGGGTGATTATTAAGGCTTGTATAAGCGCCACTGTATTGTTGGTTTTTACCATCAATCACATACAATTTAGCCCCTTGTGGGATATAAAATTCATCATAAAGAGCTGCAAGATGCAATGCGCCCTCGGATTTAACTTTTAAACGCCAAACGCGGTCGCCGTTATTAAGTACGTCCCATCGTCCAGCATTTTCAAGGCTGAAATTAACAAATATTGGGCGACCTGTAGCATTTACACCAATGCCTTCTTGGACTTCTTTTTTAACTTTTGCCATATCAAGGCTGGGTATTTGGGTAGTAAGCAATGGGCTATTTTTGTCGATTACTTGTTCAAAGTAAGGACTAAAACTCATAGGTTCGCCTACTTCGCTTATTTGTGCTTGGGTGGTAGCCACGCATACAAAAAGCATAGACAGTAGAGAGAATATTTTTTTCATATTGGATTTTAAAAAAATTGTATTTTAAGATGCAAATATAAGATTTTTTGTAATTTTTTATGTAGGTTGAAAAAATTTTTTTTTTGATTAATATTTTTTTCATATTGCCTTATGAAATTGAGCCAAGATATATCGGAATTGCATCAACTAATAAAAGACTTATTAGTTCGTATTTCTGTTGTTGAGGCTGATAACGTGTTTCTTAAGGCTGATAACATTGATCTTCGAGGATGTAACTGCTCAGGCACTTATTATTTTTTAAATAACTGATAGTCAATTATTTGCAAATTAAAATTATTTTAACAAATATTTAATATTTTAGTTAATATACTGAAAATCAGCGATTTATAAAAATTGATTTTTAAAATTGATTTTAAGGTTTTTTAATAAATATTTTCAATTATAATCAACTGAATATCAACACTTTGAACCACCTGAGTAGTTACACCTTTTTTAATACTCCCAAATAGTTACAAAAAAACTATACCTTTGTAAATATATTTTTGACTTAGTATCAATACACGTACTTACAAGAGGATAATCCTGAGGCGCAAGAAATGCGTACCAATGTAATGCGTTTGATAAACTCAGGCGAGGAGGCAAATGTCGTACTCGCGCTTCAACTCATAGCAAGCGGAGGCGGAATGCACCCCGACCTAGCAGACGCTTTAGGCAAGGTCAAAATTTCTAAAACAGTCTTAGAAACTACAGACGAGGCGTTTTTACCCTACACCAAGAAGGTTACTTTGGCAGAGAATAAACTTACAGCCTTGCCTAAAAAACTATTCCGTTGCTTGAATTTGGAATCGCTTAATATAGGCAGAAACGAATTTAGTGCGTTGCCCGAAGCTATAGGCGTTTGGGAAAAGATGCGTGCCTTTCAATGTTATGCAAACAAACTCACGACCTTGCCAGATAGCATAGCAAAATGGCAAGACTTGACACTGATGCACCTTGCCGACAATCAAATGCAGAGCTTGCCTCCCGCCCTCTACAGTTGCAGAAAATTGAATAGGCTACATTGTTATCAAAACCCTATTGAGTATATAAGCGATGAGATTATGAATTTGGCAAACTTGCACGAATTTTCTGCACGCGAGCAATATATGCCCAAACGTATAAGGGTTTCTGAAGCCACATCCTACTTTCTGCAAAACATTTCTACCACTGATTTTTTAGACGCTGACAACAAAAAATATGCAAGACTTACAATGTCCTACCAGCGTATTTGAGTATGGCAAAAGCTACACCTTGCCTGAAATACAAAAAAACATCAACACAATACAGCAATTTGTACCCAAATTGCGCACGCTTGTAAACCACCTAACCCGAGACCAACTCAATACACCCTATCGTGAGGGCGGCTGGACAGGCAGGCAAGTAATACAAATGCCTTTATCCGATTCAAACTCGCTCTAACGGAAGATAACCCCACCATAAGGCCTTATTTCGAAGATAGGTGGGCATTATTGCCTGATTATGAACAAACGTCCATCGCGCTTTCGCTGTCCTTGCTAGAAGCCTTGCATGCGAAGTGGACTATCGTGTTGTCGAATATGTAACCAAAGGATTTTGAACGCACTTACCTACACCCCGAAAACAACCGCGTATATACACTTGCCGAAGCCCTTGCCTTGTATGCTTGGCACTGTGGGCATCATTATGCACATATCAACCTTATTGCATAGTTTTGATAAGTCCTAATTCTATCTTATCTTTGCACTCAAAATAAACCCTTATCGTTTTTCTTATGAAATTCTTTATCGATACTGCCAACCTTGCTGAAATCCGCGAAGCCCATGAATTTGGCGTATTGGACGGTGTTACGACCAACCCATCGCTCATGGCAAAAGAAGGCATACAAGGCAAGAATAATATTTTGGCACACTATGTCGCTATTTGTGATATTGTAGATGGCGACGTGAGTGCTGAAGTTATCGCGACTGATTATGAAGGTATGGTACGCGAAGGCGAAGAACTCGCAGAGCTACACGAGAACATTGTAGTCAAAATACCTATGATTAAAGACGGCATACGCGCCATTAAGCATTTCTCAGACCGCAACATCCGTACAAACTGCACTCTCGTATTCTCGGCAGGGCAAGCTCTCCTTGCTGCCAAAGCAGGCGCAAGCTATGTATCCCCTTTTATAGGACGACTCGATGACGCAAGCACAGACGGCTTGCTGCTGATAGAGCAAATCGTGAATATCTATCAAAACTATGATTATGAAACGGAAGTCCTCGCGGCTTCTATCCGGCATACCATGCACATCGTAAAATGCGCAGAGTTTGGCGCAGATGTAGTAACCTGCCCGCTCAATGTTATCATGGCACTTTTGAAGCACCCACTTACGGATATTGGCTTGGAAAAGTTCCTTGCTGATTATAAAAAACTGAATGGCTAAAAAAAAACGCTTTTTTGAAAACAAAACCAAATACCACTGGTTATAAGAAGTAGGTTTTCATAATTGTAAGTTTTTGATTAGTTAGGTTTCGTAAACGCTATTGGTATTACTGGTAGCGTTTATTATTCGATACTCCTACAAAGTTGTTTAGAAAACCAAAAATACAAGCAATATACCCTAACTTTGCATCATGGAATTGAAAAACGACCTTTTGCTCCGCACTTTGCGCGGCGAAACTACCGAACGCAAACCTATATGGCTCATGCGCCAAGCAGGACGCATACTCCCCGAATATCGCGCCACGCGTGAAATAGCCAAAAACTTTATCGGCTTAGTAACAAACCCCGAACTTGCCTCTGAAGTTACTATCCAACCCGTAGATATATTGGGCGTAGATGCCGCCATTATATTCTCTGATATTTTAGTCATTCCTGAAGCAATGGGTTTGCCTTATCAAATGATAGAGAGTAAAGGCCCCTCCTTCCCTACCACCATACAAACTATGGCTGATGTAGAACGCATGCAAATCGCAGACGCAGAAACAGACCTAAAGTATGTTTTAGACGCTATCCGAATAACCAAGCAACGCCTCGAACAGCGTGTCCCGCTTATTGGTTTCGCAGGTGCGCCGTGGACTATCTTCTCATATATGATAGAAGGCAACGGCTCAAAAACGTTCAGCAAAGCCAAAGCGGTTTTATACGAAAACCCTGTATTGGCTGATGCACTTCTGCAAAAAATAACCCTCAGCACTATCGACTACCTCAAAGCACAAATACGCGCAGGCGCAGATGTACTCCAACTTTTTGACTCGTGGGCAGGTATCCTCTCGCCTGAAAGTTACAGCCGTTTTGCCATGCCATACATCAACCAAATTTGCGAAGCCATCACAGAAGTTCCGTTGATAGTATTTGCAAAAGGCGCATTTTTCGCAATGGAAGAATTAGGAAAACTCCCCTGCACCGCCTTGGGCCTGGACTGGAATATGTCGCCCAGCGTGGTACGTAGGCAAGTAGGCAAGGAGAAAATCTTGCAAGGCAACCTCGACCCATGTATGCTATACGCGCCTGATGACGTGCTGGTGCAAGGCGTAAAAGATATGCTTACCGCGTTTGGCGACCACCATGTCGTGAATCTTGGACACGGGCTTTACCCTGATATAAACCCCGAAAAAGTAAAACTAATGATTCAAACCGTAAAAGAATTTAGGTATTAGGCTTCTTGCAAAAATGTTGCTCAAAACAGAGAGAGAAACCAACTCCTGCAAAAAATTTAATGCAACTTATAAACACAAACGTTATTAAAGACCTGAAATATGCTGTAAATTGCGGCACAGAATTACGATTACAATGCTTTACTACTTATTTGACTATCTCGACAAAAACTTTAATCTGGCTGGCGCGGGTGTTTTTCAATACATATCCTTTCGGGCAGGAATGGCGGCGGCTGTTTCGCTCTTGATAGCTATGATATATGGGCGCAGGCTCATCAATCTTTTGCGCCGCTTTCAAGCCAGCGAAGAAGTACGCAAACTTGGCTTAATAGGCGAGGACAAAAAACAAGGAACGCCTACTATGGGCGGGCTTATTTTGATAGGAGCTATCCTGATTCCTACTATTCTTTTTGCTAAATTCAATATTTACATCATTTTGTTGATAATCTCTACTATTTGGTTGGGATTGATTGGGTTTTTGGACGACTATACCAAAGTATTCAAGAAGAAGAATTTTTTTGTGGGCGACAGAGGTATCAAAGGAAAATACAAAGTTATTGGGCAAGTTGGCTTAGGTTTATTAGTGGGTTTAACTTTATACTTTCACCAAGACGTAGTAGTACGCAAATATGATACACCTGTGAGCATTACAGAAAACATAATAGAGCAAAAAGGTAAAAAAGAAGTCTATCATGACATAAAATCTACTACTGCCACCATACCTTTTTTGAAAAACAACGAGCTGGATTATAGCCGTTTTGGGAAATGGGGTAATGTAGATTTCACAGCCGTTTTGTATGTTCTGATTGTGATTTTTATTGTTACAGCCGTTTCGAATGGTGCTAATATCACAGACGGTTTAGACGGACTCGCGGCAGGCACTTCGGCTATCGTTGGCGTAACGCTTGGGCTATTCGCGTATTTATCAGGCAATAAAGTGTTTTCACACTATTTGAACATCATGTACATTCCCAATGCAGGCGAGTTAGTAATATTCTGTACAGCCTTTACGGGTGCCTGCATTGGTTTTTTATGGTACAATTCCTACCCTGCCGATGTGTTTATGGGCGATACAGGCAGCCTTACTTTAGGTGGACTGATAGCCGTTGTCGCGTTGTGTGTACGCAAAGAATTGCTTATTCCTGTGTTGTGCGGCATATTTGTAGTCGAAAACCTCTCCGTTATCTTGCAAGTTGCTTATTTCAAATACACCAAACGGAAATATGGCGAAGGCAGGCGCATGTTCAAAATGGCACCCCTACACCATCACTACCAAAAGATGGGCTATCCAGAAAGCAAAATCGTTATACGTTTTTGGACTGTCGGCATTTTATTAGCCATTCTCACCTTAGTAACCCTGAAATTAAGATAGAACAAAGTATAGAGGAAACGTTTTTATCAATAAAACTACCTTGTTTTTATGAAAAAGCGTTTTTTTTTTGCGCAATACACACTTTTGGTTTATTTTTGCAGACCTTATATTCAACTTTATCCATAAATGGCGAATTTAAAAGAAGTCCGTACCCGCATCAACTCCGTAAAATCTACTCAACAAATAACTAAAGCCATGAAAATGGTATCGGTTGCTAAATTGCGTAAGGCACAAGATGCCATTACCAGAATGCGTCCCTACGCCGAGAGCTTACAAGCCATCATCGCCAATATTTCGGCTAACATGGATAGCGACATCAGCAGTGTCTATACACAAGAACGCACACCAAACAAAGTGCTGATAATACCCATAACCTCCGACCGAGGGCTTTGCGGTACATTCAATGTGAATATAGTAAAGGCTTCTATAGCACTTGTGCAAGAGCATTATGCACGCCAACTTGAAGCGGGCAATGTGCAGTTTCTTACTATAGGAAACAAGGGTGCCGACTTGCTGGCACGCAAAGGCTATAAGGTATTGGGCGATTTCACTGCTACGATGCAAAATCTCAGCTTTGACAAAGTAAAAGTGGTAGGCGAATATATATTGAACAAATTTACAGAAGGCGAATTTGACAGAGTAGAAGTAGTATATAATGAATTTAAAAACGTGCTTACTCAAATTGTACGCGTACAACAATTCTTGCCTGTACTCCCTACAAAACAAATAAACAATGTAAAACTCAATAAGGTAGAATTTATTTTTGAACCTTCAAAAGAGGAAGTTATACAAGACCTCATACCAAAAAGTCTGAAAGTACAACTTTACAAAAGTGTATTGGACTCCAATGCTTCTGAACAAGGGGCACGTATGACTTCTATGGACAATGCGACCAACAATGCTGACGCACTTGTTAAAGAACTACAACTCGTTTATAACAAAACGCGCCAAGCCGCTATTACAAAAGAAATCCTTGAAATCGTAGGCGGTGCAGAAGCATTAAAAGGCGCGTAAAAGCGTTTTTATCACATAAAATATAAACATATAAGCAAAACCCACAACTTGCGTTGTGGGTTTGCGTTTATGATTTCAACATGCCTTTGAAATATCCTACATGGTTTCGCTATAAAGCCGTGCGCTATAGCTTTTGGGGACTGCTTCTGACTATAGGAGCAGGCATACTCGCTATCGTCTTTTCGCACTTTATGGTAGAATGGTATGCAAGTTATTGGGTGTTTGATGATGTTGAAAAAGTACCTCACAATCGCGTAGCCCTTATATTGGGTACAAGCAGTCGGCTGGCAGACGGTAGCTCAAACCTATATTTCAAATACAGAATACAAGCGGCAGTACAGCTGTACAAAGCCAAAAAAGCAGATTATTTGTTGGTAAGTGGCGATAATAGCCTTGCCTACTACAATGAGCCAATGGACATGAAAAAGGCACTCATGAAAGAAGGCATACCCGAAAATATAATTTTTTTAGATTATGCGGGTTTTCGAACACTTGATTCTGTAATTCGCGCTAATAAAGTATTCGCACAAGCAAAATACACCATTGTCTCACAGCCTTTTCACAACAAACGCGCCCTTTTTATAGCGAGGCAGCGTGGTATAAATGCCGTTGCTTACAATGCTCGCGATGTAAGCGCGAGTCTTGGCTTCAAAACACAAATGCGCGAACTATTGGCGCGCGTAAATGTCGTTTTAGATATTTACATTTTGAATACACAACCCAAATTTTTAGGCGAAATCGTAGATATTCTATAAACACAAAGCACTTAGGTTGCAAAAAAGGTGTTTCTGTAAATTCCCCGTTGCACAGTACAATAACAATAGACTTTTTGCGAAAGTGTTTCTTTTTGGAGAGAGAAAAAAAGACTTTCGCAAGAAGTCCAATACTTCTATTATCCTGTATTTTTCCGTATGTTTCACATACGGCTATTCATAGTGCGACCGCATTCGAGGTCGTTAAGCGTTTGCGAACTTCGAAAGGGTTCTGTTATGGATAGCCGTAGGTGTAAACCTACAAAAAACTTATTTTTTTCTAAAAAACACTTGCAATGGTACACCTTCAAACTTAAAGTGTACGCGGAGTTTGTTTTCCAAATAACGTTCGTAGCTTTCAGGCACATATTGCGGTAAGTTACAAAAGAAAGCGAACGACGGGCGACCGCCGGGTATTTGGGTGATGTATTTTATTTTTACATATTTCCCTTTTATTGTGGGCGGTTTGTGGTAGTCTATTTCAGGCAACATTTTTTGGTTCAAGGCAGATGTTGGCACTCTGCGCTGGCGGTTTTCATACACTTCCATAGCTTTTTCTAATACTTGGAAGATGCGTTGTTTTTCTAAGACCGAAGTGAAAATGATAGGTGCATAATCAATGGGTGCAAGTTTTTCGAGGATAGTTTCCGTAAACTTTTTGGCAGTTTGCGTGTCTTTTTCCACCAAATCCCATTTGTTCACCATTATCACGATGCCTTTGCCGTGTCGGTGTGCGAGCGCAATAATGCTTACATCTTGTGCTTCTATGCCTCGTGTGGCATCAAGCACGATAATACAGACGTCTGAATTTTCCAAAGCACGCATGGCACGCATAACGGAGTAGAACTCGAGGTCTTCGTGTACCCTGCTTCTGCGCCTAATTCCTGCAGTATCAGTAAGTACAAATTCTTTGCCGAAAGCATTGTAAAGCGTATCTACAGAGTCACGGGTAGTGCCTGCTATATCCGTAACAATACTACGCTCCTTGCCTACCAATACATTGAGAAGCGAGGACTTTCCTGCATTTGGTCGCCCAAGTATGGCGATTTTAGGCAAGTGTGCATACGGGTCTTCGATGCCGTCAGAGGGGAAATGGCTTATCAGTTCATCAAGTAACTCGCCTGTACCCGAACCATTGGCGGCTGAAACAGGAAATACATCGCCCAATCCAAGTCCATAAAACTCACTTGCGCCATACCCTTGTACAGGCTCGTCAGCTTTATTGCCTATCATGATTACTTTTTTCTTGTGTCTTCGAAGCACAAGCGCAAATTCTTTATCCAAATCTGTAATACCTACTACACAATCCAATACAAATAGCACAACGTCAGCTTCATCAATAGCTACTGTAACTTGTTGGCGAATAGCCTCTTCGAAGGTGTCGTCTGAACCCACTACATATCCACCTGTATCAATGATGGTAAAATATTTGCCTCCCCACTCCACTTGCCCATAAAGGCGGTCTCGAGTTACGCCGCTGGTATTGTCCATGATAGCGGTGCGGGTTTTGGTAAGGCGATTGAAAAGCGTAGATTTACCCACATTGGGGCGACCTACTATGGCAACAATATTCGACATCGAAATAAATTATCAAAAGAATGTATATGGCATAAACAGCCTCGCGAGTATAAACACAAAGGCGCGTATGCTATTTTTTGCAAAATTACAAAAAAAAATGGATTTACGTTTGAAAACTAAAATACTACCTTATCACATGCGCATGAAAAGCTTTATATTTGCTCTTTTTTTATTACTTTGCACCTTGCCTGCCTCTGCGCAAAGCGAAGGTTACGCACCTGCATCAGGTGTTGAAATTTACTATCGCGTGTGGGGAGAAGGTACGCCTATCTTGATTATCAATGGCGGTCCTGGTGGTAATAGTGAAGGTTTTGGCTACATAGCGCGTTTATTGGCTACAAAATATCAAGCAATTATTTTTGACCAACGTGGCACAGGCAAATCAAAACTGCCCTGCTTGGATAGTACGACCATTACGATGGACTTTATGATTCAAGATATGGAGGCATTGCGAAAACACTTAAAAATAAAAAAGTGGGTAGTTATGGGACAATCATTTGGCGGTATGTTGGCAGCCTATTATGCTTCATACTACCCTAAGAGCATGCAAGGGCTTATTTTTTCAGCTTCAGGTGGTTTAGATTTAAAGTTTATGGATTTTGCACAAAAAAGAATTCAAGACAATCTTAATGAAGAAGAACAAAAAGCACTTGCTTATTGGAGTGAAAAGATTGCTCAAGGCGATACTACTTATCATGCACGCTCGGCGCGGGCTAAGGCACTCGCGCCTGCATACGTTGTGGATAAAACGCATGCAGCGGTTATTGCTGAACGGTTATTGCAAGTCAATATGAAAATCAATAGCCTTGTTTTTAACGAATTGCGGAAGATGAATTTTGATTGTAAGGGCAAATTGCGCCAATTCCGCAAGCCTGTGCTTATTTTGCATGGCAGGCAAGATATTATCGCTCCCGAAATAGCCGAAACTGCCCATAAAGTCTTTCGCCACTCGCGTCTTGTGATGTTGGATAATTGCGCACATTATGGTTGGCTTGACCAAAAAACGCAATACATAGCAGAGATTGATAGGTTCATGAGCGCGTTATGAAAAAGCATAAATTTGTTATTATTGCACTTGTTTTATATTTAATAGTTCATTTAGTTACGATTTCGCGTTCTCCATTGCCGTGGTTTGATGAAGTTTTTTTTGCCTCTTTATCTGAAAATTTATGGGCGAGGGGTACATTTCATGTGCCTGTTTCAGTATTACCACAAGAAATAAAACTATACGGATTTGTATATTTTTGGCTAACAGGCTTTACGCAGTATATTGGGCAGGCAAGTATTTTTAGTTTTCGAATAGTTAATTTTTTAGCGGGTTTAGGTGTGGCGGTTTGGTTATACTATGCTTTTTCGAGGCAATCGATTTGGGTATTTGTATTTTTGTTAGACCCTTTTTTCCATCTTTGTTTGCATGAAGGGCGAATGGATTTGTTAGCTGTTTTGTTTATTTTGCTTTCTTTTTCTTGCCTACGAAAGACAACTTTTAAGTATCAAGTACTTGCAGGGCTTTTCGCTTTGCTGGCTTTGCTCACCACTCCGCGTGTGGCATTCATGGGTGTTGGTTTGGGCTGTATTTGGGTTATAAATTTTTCCAAATCGCCTAAAATGGTGTTGCAAATTATCGGGCCTTTGCTTGTTTTATGTGGTTATTTTAGTTGGATTTGGGTAGGCTTTGGTGGTGTATTTTCTTTTTTAAAGCATTATACACACGCTACTTCAGGGCATTTCGACATATCGCCTTGGGCTTGGTATGTGGGCGGGACGGGTTATGTACCTCGCCATGAATACCTGTTATTGGTGTGTTTGGTAGGGAGTGCTTTATGGTATTATGTGCGGTTTTTTTACGCTCGCCTTGTTTTAAAAAAGGTAGGCAAGGTACAATTTCATATCCTTATTTACATAGTTTTTGTTGCTTGTTTCCATCTTTTTGTGCGCGATATGGGGCAATATTCTATTTTTATTCTTCCTTTTTATTACGTTTTATTGGTACATTACACCAATAGTTTTCAAAGATTATGGCAAAAAACAGTAGTGAGTATTTTATTGTTATTCAATCTTACTTATTTCACTCTAAAAAACACGCAAGTATTTTTGAGTTGGGATATGCGCAATCCACAACTTGCGGCGCAATTTATAAAAACGCATATTCCAAAAGGTAGCAAGGTGGTAGGCGAGGCTATGTATTATTATGCAGTGCGGGCCAACGGGTGCGCTTATCAAATGTTTGAAGTATATGAAGACTTGCCTGCCCGCGAAAAAATACAGCGCGAAAAGTTTGGCTATCAATACATTATCATTACAGCCCACAGTGCTTGGAGGCATAAAGAAGTAACTGATTATTATTTGAACCGACACCCAAAAATTCGAAAAGTGGCTACTTTACAAGTTCCTCTTTCTCGTACTGCTTTATGGCTATCTCGTATAGCGCGACTTTCTACCACTGAAAATACAGGCTACAGTGCTACAATTTATGCTATTCAGTAGGAATAACCAATAACTTGTTCGTCTAAGTTTGCAAAAAAACTGATACATTCTTTTGGAGAAAACCAAAAGAGCCTGTACACATATCGTATGTATAGGCTCTTTTTGATAAGCGTAAGCACATTTGATTAGGGTGTTACAGGTATCAGACGCAACTGTGCGCTGGCAGGCAAGCTAAATACAGTGCTAAATGTAAGTGCTTCTGTAGCCGAAAAAGTAAGTTTTGATGCCGTGATTTCGGCTATTGTAAGGTTAAAAGCTTTTGCAGGTACTGCGCCAACTTTTGGATATGCTATAGTGAGTGTTGTAGCACTTGTGAGCATCCATGTCGCGGGGGTAGGCAAGTTCGAAATTGTTAGATAATTCAAACCGTAGAACGTATTGAATTTTAATGTAACATTGGCATAACTATTCCAAGTAAATACGCCTGGTGTTAAACTTGTGAATACGCCTGCTGTCTGCGTGGTATTTGTACCTGTCCAAGTTACGCCTTTCAAAAATGCTTCTTGGGAGAGCGGTGTAGTGGCTGTAGCGACAGTCGTTGAAAAGCGGTAATTGCTTGTAGGTGATAAATTGATGATGCCAAAGAGCTGTATGTCTTCTGTAGTAGGCGTAGTAACCCAAAGTTCAGTAGCTGTAAGTTTCACTACTCTAAGGGCTTGGCTTCCTAAAGTTGCGCCGCCGCCTGCTACAGTGGGATAATAAACCGTGAGCATTTTCGCGTCAGCACTCAAAGTCCAAACTGCAGCCGCACCCAAATCCTGGTCATTTACTTTGCTTGTATTCAGGCTACTTGTTTTTTGAAAACGATATTTGAGTTTAGGGGCGAGGACTTTCGTTCCGCTTGTACCATCAGTATTTACACCAAAATACAGGCCGTCTGTGTACCAGTCTTTATTGGCGAGTAGTTGTTGGTTTGGGTCGGTAGGTTCTACTTCTGAACAGCTACTAAGTAAGGAAATGAAGCCTAACAAAAAGAGGCTATAGCGCAAAATTTTTTTCATATTTGTTAAAAAGGGTTAAACGACATTGTTAAATTTTGAATTGCATTATATCTAATATTTGCGTACAAAGTTCGTACTCATGCGGTTGGTTAGAACAAATAACGCACAGACGATTATTTATATTGTTTTCGAGTGTTTTTTTATACCAATTTATTCCTTCTGTGTCCAAATTTGTGGTGGGTTCGTCAAACAACAATACAGGCACATCGCTATAAAAAGCCAGTCCGAGTTTTAGCCGTTGCTTCATGCCTGATGAGAAATGTTTGATATGTTTGTTTTTGGCTTGTGTAAGTTGTACGGCTTCCAAAAACTCATCTACCTGCATTTTGCTACACAGTGGTTTGAATTGTATATGAAATTTTACAAGCTCTTGTAGGGTGAACTCCTCAATTAATTCAAGGTATGGCGCGGCTATAGCCATTTGTTTGTACCATTTTTCAATGGGCAATGTATGGGTTTGGAGGTAAGTTATGTTGCCTTGTGTTGGTTGCCCCATACCGGCTATGAGTTGCAAGAGGGTTGATTTTCCACTCCCGTTTGCACCTACGATAGCGCAAGGCTGATTTGTTTCAAATGCCCATGTGAGTTTGTGAAAAATCCAATCCACACCAAAGCGTTTGCTCAGACTGTCGAGCATTATGTTCATGCAGGTTTTTGTTTGTCAATTTTGTGTGCATTTTTTTGATTACGTTTTTGCATTTCACCCATCAGGTAAAATTTTTCATCAGAAGTCAATTTTTCATCAGCGTACACCATTCCATTGAATTTTACTAGGAATGTTGGATTTTGAGCCTCAGCAAGGCTGTCAATGATGGTCAAATAAAAGTTAAACATATAAAGGTTATTAAAATATTGGGTTGGATTATGATAGACTTCTTGCGAAAGTGTTTCTTGATACCTCACACCCTGCCTTCTCCAATTTGGAGAGAGGGAAAAGAAGTTTCGCAAGAAGTCTAATGTTATAATCCAGCTCGTTTTTTGTTATTCGGTTATTTTTAAAAGTAAATTGGCTGTGAAACTTTGTATTTCATATTGATTTTTAGCAGCACTTTTATGTGTGCTAAGTTCGTTTATTTTACATAACACTTTGTATTTTGCGCCTTCTGCGACTACTGTCAAGTCGGAAGAGGCTATTTGTGTTTCCTCTTGTTTTATCAAGTTCTCAAGCGTACTATTCAAATTGATAGTGCAAATCTCTTTTCTTTTGTTACGTATAATGAGCTTGTTTTGTTGTCCTTGTATTTCAATCTCTAAAGACATATTATCTATTTCAAAAGTCTTGACATTTTCTGCTGCGTTTTTATAGCCTGAAAACCGCAAAGGTATCATGTATTGATAGCCTTCTACTTTCTGCCATTCTTTATCATCTTTGGAATAATAACTACGTGAGCTGATGTACTCATTTTTTTGCAATTTTTTTTGCATCTCGTCGTTTCCCATCAAAGCCAAGATACGCGATTCCTCCTCATTTTTCTCTTTTGCTTTTTTCTCAGACAAATCTTCTTTGAAATATGTTTGTAGCGCATCGGTTCTTTCTTGGTATGCTAAATAATAAACTATACTGCGTATTTCTTGTGCGTCTTTTTCAGATATTGATTTGCCGCGTTTTTGCGACTTGTCTATCTTACCATTTTCAAGCATGCCATTGCGTGCCAAAATAGTGCCTAACCTTGCTACCTGACTATACACCCCTACAGAATACGCGCTCCAAGGACCAACTACAGAAGCCATACCAACTACAGCCAACGTGATAGGAATATAAATAATCAGCTTCTCGCTCGATAAAATGAAGTAAATAGCCATACCCACCAGCCATAAACCTGCCACTAAAACAAAATAACGGTTTTCTGTCAAACCATACTCGTATATCCTGCGCCCTATAGCTACAAAATACAACAACATGAGCGGCAGTATAGCGATATAAAAACCCTTTCCAAACCATTTTACCCATTGGCTTCCTGCCCGATCGCGGATAGGATGCACCAATAACATAGCAAAAATACTGGTTATCGTCAAGCCTATCAAAAGTCCTATCACCATACCTTTTGGCAAACTCCAATTAAAAAGTATCATAAAACCATAGGCATACAAAATAACGCCATACATGATAATGATGGGAATGAGTGCGTATTGTGCAAAAAACTTCAATCCTTCAGGATAGCCTCCATACAACTCCAACGTTTCATAATCATCGGGTATGTCAGCTAAAAATATAAAAGTACTCAAGATAACGTTGATAAAAACAGAAATATAAAAGTATAATTTTGGATTAATATTTATGGAAAATAAAAGCTGGACTGCACCTATTGCGCCCAAAATAGCTGTAGACAGTACTAAAGAATAGAGTATAGTCGTACAAACACGCCCAAACAAAACAAGGTTGAACTGCCAAAAACCATTATGCTCTTTCGTATTGTAAAAGGGCAGAAAGGAAACCAATAAGTGCGACACTGCTACGAACACAGAGAAGCGCGAGCCATCTGTCCAGCTCATTTCTTCGGGTAATAGCCACGCATAAACACCCAACAGCGCCACAAACGCCAACAAAATGCCCGTTTTTTGGGGCGGTAATGCGTTTCGCCTCTCCAACCAAAGATGCAAAGCCGTAAAAAGTGAAATACCTAAACCACTAACCATACCTAATTTTACAATTAATCGTATTTCTTTCTCATGGTTTAGCCCTACTATTATACAGGTAGCCAAACCAAGTGCGCATGTTATAGTAAGCGGAAAACGCAACAAAACTCGTTTCGCACCATCAACGAGTAAGTCAAGAGAAGGTATTTTGAATGTAGTCATGGTGTAAAGGTAAAAAGAAAAATTAAATTTTCAAAAAAAAAATGCCTGTCGAGTAAAAATTATTTAATCGCCATGCCTTACCTTTGCAAAATCATGAAAAAGCGCGTACTTTTCTTATTTCCTTATCCGCCTGATACTGCCGCCTCTCAACGCTTTCGGTTTGAGCAGTATTTACCTTGCCTACAAGACAACGGCTGGGAATACGACAAACAGGCATTTCTAAGTACTAAAACTTGGGCAGTTTTATATAAAAAAGGGCATCATATAGCCAAAATTACAGGCATTTTAGCGGGTTTTTGGAGGCGATTTTGGCTTTTATTTTCTTTATACAAATACAACATCGTGTTTATTCACAGAGAAGCAAGCCCTATTGGTCTGCCTATCTTTGAGTGGCTGATAGCCAAAGTATGGCGCAAGCGCATTGTTTTTGACTTTGATGATGCCATTTGGTTGCCCAATACTACCGAACAAAATGCATGGGTGGCGTGGTTAAAATTTCATTCCAAAACAGCGTCTATATGCCGCTGGGCGTGGAAGGTAAGTGCAGGAAATGCGTATCTATGCGATTATGCACGCGAATTTAACCCGCAAGTCGTCTTAAATCCTACCACCATCGACACCAAAAACCTGCACAACCGCTTGCGCACCCATGAAAATAGAGAAGAAAAATTAGTAATTGGTTGGACTGGCACGCACTCCACTCTAAAATACCTCGACGAGCTTGTACCTATCTTGCAACGCCTTGAACAACAATACGACTTTGATTTTTTGGTAATAGCCGACAAAGCACCCACATTTGAACTCAAATCTTTGAAGTTTTTGGCTTGGAACAAAGAAACAGAAATAACAGACTTATTGCGAATGCATGTGGGCGTGATGCCACTCCTGCCCGACAAATGGGCGGCAGGCAAGTGCGGTTTCAAAGCCCTGCAATATATGGCATTGGGCATTCCCGCGCTGGTATCGCCTATCGGAGTGAATACCAAAATAGTAGATAATGCCCTGAACGGCTACGTCTGCAATACTGTTCAAGATTGGGAAAACGCCTTGATAGCCTTGTTGAGCAATCCTGCATTGCGTACAGATATGGGCAGGCAGGCAAGGGCAAAAATAGAAAACGCCTACTCTGTAACCTCCAATACAGCCAATTTTATACAGTTGTTACAGGCTTCATCAAATTAAAAGCAAAAGTAGTCTTTTCATTCACTTTGCTTTTTACAGTAATAGCCGAGCCATGCGCTTCTAATATTTGCCTCACGATAGCTAATCCTAACCCTGAACCACCGGCAGTCTTGGTACGGCTTTTCTCTACCCTATAGAAGCGTTCAAAAATTTGCGTTAAATGTTCAGACGGAATTCCTTGCCCGTTGTCGCGCATTTCTATATGAATAGACTCGCCTGCATCTTCAAAAGTAATGTTTATCTCGCCTCCCGTATGCCCATATTTGATAGCGTTGTCGATAAGGTTAAAAAAAACTTGCCTGATGCGTGGCAAATCCGCCTCTACATAACAGGTAGGCAAGGTATTGTGCAAGTTTAGCTTCATTTTGCGCTCATGCAACCGCTCCTCAAAAAGCTCACAAAGTTTGGTGATAAGACTGCAAAGACTAAAAATACTGAGGTTCATTGTAACCATACCTGCTTCCATTTGAGAGAGTGTGAGCAGGTCTTGTACCAAATTATTCAGCCCATCAAGGCTGAGAGAGGCTTTGCGTAGGAATTTATCGCGCACTTCCTCATCATCTGATGCGCCATCAAGCAAGGTTTCTATGTACCCTTGCGCGGCAAAGATAGGCGTTTTTAATTCATGCGAAACGTCTGCCAAAAACTCGCGTCTATAGAGTGCGATTTTTTTTAATTGGTCTATTTCCTGTTGTTTATGCGAAGTATAAGCATAGAGTTCCTCATTCAATTTTTGGATAGGGCTAAGCGAAGGGTGTGCATTTTTAGGCTTCAGCGTAAAATCCTTCTTTTTTAATTTTGAAAGGGCTGAATACACCTCATTTATTTCACGCAAGACGATAAACTCCATCGTAAAATAAACTAAAATAAAAGTAGCAGAAGCAGATATAGCAAATGTTACAAATAAAACAAGCGGTTGCAAAGTGAGCAAGGACAAAAAAGCAGTAGTTATAATGGCTACAGAAAGAGCCACTAACCACGCTAACCAACGAGGATTGATAGACATGGGAAATAAAATAATTTTTTTCTTAAGGCTTTTATACTTTCAAAAAACCGTATTCATATACTTTGGGTTCCATTTTGAGAGCTAATGTTTTCAAACTTTCTCTCAAAACTTTTATTATTTCCATATATTTTTTGTCTTCGCTTTTGGGATTCATTCTGCCGCCTGCGTTTCTGCCCTGAAAATAGGCTTTTATATCGTAGAGCGAAGCATTAATGGTTGTTTTTGGTATTTGTGGAAGCGATAAACTTTTGACAACTGCGTGATAATATGTCCAAAGCACCTTGCCTGCCTCCAGCACTGCTTGGGCTTCAAGTGAGAACAACAACGGTACAGCGGGCGTTTTTATATCTTTTTCTTTTCCAAAAAGAACGGTTGCATTATCCGTTTTTATCTTGCCTGCTATGAAATGCGCCATAAAATTACTTTCAAATTTATCACAAGCATCTATCGCTATTTCTGTAAAAGGTATCCAGTGATTTGTCCCTCCATTGGCACTAATTTTATTTTGCCCATGCAAAAGGGCGTAGGCAAGGCAATCATGTTGAAATTCTGTGTCTTTTTCCCATTTATTGTTAGGATATAAAAATTGGTCGCGATCATTCAGCCATGTGGCTTCGATAACTTGGCGAACTGCAAGATAGATACACATTACAACAACGTTGTTTTTAGATATGGTCGTAACTCTTGATTCTTTTATGTCACTTTCATTTGGTGCATTTGTAAAAAAAACGCCTTTATTTGCTTGGAAATCGGGACCCACAAATCTGAGATGAGCAATAATATCTGTTTTATTGTAAAATAAACGTAACCAATCATTTATAACACTCCCCTTATTTACCGAGAAAAAGGTTTTAATTTCTTCTACTCTCCCTTCATTGCTCAATACATCACATTCCACTTTCGTTATTTCTGTTTTATTTTCTAAATCCCAAATTAAAAACGAAATTGGAAAATTACCCTTTACATTGTCAAATGTAGTTGCACGACAAACAAAACCATTTTTACATTCAGCTTTGAAATACTTTCTAAACTCTGAAAAATTTGAAGCAGTAATATATTTCAACGTGCTAAAAGAGGCAAGTTTCGTATCTGGTAATTCATGATAGATACGCGCAAAAAACTGCGAAAATAATTCATTAACAGCAAAACTAATTGTATTTTTGAACTGACTATAAACTTTTGTAGAACTAACACCATCTTTACTCCTTCCATAATTGGCTGCCTCCGCATACGGCGGATTGATATAAATAACCAACTTCTTTCTTTTTTCGGTGTCATTGATGATATTTTGCAAGTCTTGTGGAAGTTTTGAAAAATCATCATTCAAAAAATCGAACTGAAAAACGTGGGTTTCGAGCATATTTGCGCCGTTTTTGATGCGGTCGCGCATTACGTCCACATCTTGCCTGTCAAGGGTAGAAGCCCAAACATGAAATTTGTTTGTAAGTCCTGCCAATAAATTGCCTGTACCTGCGGCACAGTCCCAAATATAATATTCGTCTTGCCAATTTTCGCCTAACGTATCCGCGAGGTATTTTTGAGAAAGCTCTACCCAGATCGGAGGAGTATAAAAAGCACCTTTGCGTTCTCGGTCTTTGATTATTTTGATTTCTTCTTCTTGCATTTTATCTATGTTTTTCACGCTTTCAAATAACCGTATTCATATACTTTGGGTTCTATTTTGAGAGCTAATGTTTTGAGGCTTTCCCTCAAAACTTTTATTATTTCCATGTATTTTTCGTCTTCGCTTTTGGGGTTCATTCTGCCGCCTGCGTTTCTGCCCTGAAAATACTCACGTATATCATAGAGGGAAGCATTGACATTATCAGTATCTTGAACAGAGGCGTGATAATACAGCCAAAGTGCCTTGCCTGCCTCGAATACAGTCTGAGCTTGATTTGAAAATACTAAGTTTTTTTTTGGGGTGGGTTTCCCCTTTCCAAATAATTCGCTCGAAACATCATTTTCCAACTTACCTGCTATAAAGTGCGCCATAAAATTACTGTCAAATTTCTCGCTTGCATTTACTTCTTGTTCTGAGAAAGGTATCCAGTGATTTGTGCCTTCAGTAGCACTAATTTTATTTTGCCCATGCAAAAGGGCGTAGGCAAGGCAATCATGTTGAAATTCTGTGTCTTTTTCCCATTTATCGTTGGGGAAAAGAAATTGGTCGCGGTCATTCAGCCATGTGGCTTCCATACAGTGCCGGATTGCTACATAAATACAAGCAGGAATAATGTTTTTTCTATTTAATGAAATGGTAGAAAGGTGACTTGTCGGTTTAGTTGAACAAAATCTAACTTCTCCAATATGTTGAAAATCATTGCCTAAATACGCTAATAAACCAATAAAACTGTTGTCATAATTGATATATTGCTTAATCCAATCATTTATATACATATTCTTATCATACGCATATATATTTTTGTTTCCAATAAATAGCCCTTTATCATTATAAACAGTTGCTATGATATTTTTAAACACTGTTTTTTGTTTTGTATCCCAAATCATGAAGCCTATAGGAAATTGCCCTTTCACATTGTCAAAAGTGTCAGCAGGAACAACAAACATTTTTTCTAATTTTGCCTCAAAAAAACTTCGAAAGTCTAAAAAATTAGCTGATTGCAAGGGTTTCAAAGTCGAAAATTGCCCTATTTTAACATCTGGCATCTCTTTATAGATTCGCACAAGAAATTGCGCAAAGAGTTCGTTTTTCGCCTTTTTCAAGATATTGCCGTATTTTGTGTAGATGTTTGTTTCTTTTGAAACATCTACTTTTTTTCCGCCCTGCCCTATTCCATCTGTTGCCTCCGCATACGGTGGATTGATATAAATAACCAACTTCTTACGCTCTTCGGGCGAGTTAATAATGTCTTGTAATTTTTGAGGCAATTTAGAAAAATCATCATTCAGGAAGTCAAATTGAAAAACGTGCTTTTCGAGTAGATTTGCGCCGTTTTTGATGCGGTCGCGCATTACGTCCACATCTTGCCTGTCGAGGGTAGAAGCCCAAACATGAAATTTGTTTGTGAGTCCTGTGAGTAAATTGCCTGTACCTGCGGCACAGTCCCAGATATAATATTCGTCTTGCCAATTTTCGCCTAACGTATCCGCGAGGTATTTTTGAGAAAGCTCTACCCAGATTTGCGGGGTGAAAAACGATCCTTTGCGCTCTCTTACGTCTTGAGGCACAAGCAAATTGCGCCTGCCAATGATATAACCCCAATATTCTTCTTTGGGCGGGCGTTCGTACTTGTTCCAAAATTGGTTATGGGCGCGTTGTTTGTCAGTAAAAAAGGCGCGACTTACATTAAATAAACCACTTTCGTTAAGCACTCTATCTAATTGATACGTATCTTTTTTCAACAAGACATAGAGTTTTTCTTTCAGTGTTTCGTTTTCGTGTGAGAGTATATCAGCTAAGTAAAAATCGCCGTCAATGATTTGGTTTTTTTTCATCACGTCCCAATTTACGGCAATCGTAGGTTTTACAGTCGTGAGCCATTTGTTGTAAATGACCATAAAGTTGTTTTTGTCAATCTGTATTTTCGAAAGGTTTGCCTTGCCTACTATGAAGTTGGTTTGGATAAATTCGTGTATTTTATTGTCATCTTGCCCAAAAACGAAGAGCAAAGACTCGGTGTCAATCGTAGTTTTTACTTTGTCGTGGAGTTGTTTAAATTCTTTGGTTTTGTGGTTTGAAGGGGTAATAGTCCAGTCAAAATCGTTTTGATAAAAGACTTCTTGAATGTCGTTGTAAGGAATGAAAGCTATTTTTTGGGCATCAAATGCACCCAAAAAAGCGGGCGGGAGTTGTTTGTCAAAAGTACGCGCCTTGCCTACCGTCAGAATAAGCTGAACGGTAGAAGTATAAATGTCGGCAATTCCTTTTTTGGCCTCTGCCCAAAGTAAGGATTCGGTTTCGAAAAGTTGTTGGGTAGGCAAGGCGATACAAAAATCAATATTGCCTATCTCTTTGGTAGTATCAAAAGCAGCAAAGTAGTCTTTTGCGACTTTGCTTATTAATTCGCCTTCAGGTATATTGTTGTATTTCACAGGTTTTTTTATTATTTGCTACAAAGTTAAACATTTCTTGCAAAAAATAAAAAATAGAATGAGAATTATTACGCTTCGTTCAAAATTTTTCTTGATACTTTTATGTACATTAGCACTACTTTGGTCTTGCCCAAATAGGTATTTCGCCCAAATGTATATCAAAAATCCAGAGCAGCATGGTTTGTGAAACAAGAATCATGAGTGCGATGCCTATCCAATTTAATACAAATCCTACGCGCACCATTTGAAAAAACTTTATCTGTCCACTTGCGAATACGATAGCGTTTGGAGGCGTACCCATTGGCAACATAAAAGCGCAACTTGCTGCCAAAGTTACAGGAATAGTAAACAGCAAAGGGTTTTGCCCCATACCCACAGCAAGCGCGGCTACTACAGGAGTCATGACTGCGACCATAGCGACATTGCTCATCACTTCCGACATAAACACACCCAAAACCACCAAAATAGACACAATCAACCAAATATTTAAGTAACTATAACTACCTACTGCATTGCCTATCAGTTGGATAACGCCTGCCTGCCCAAGTGCTTCTGAAAGGCTTAATCCTCCTCCAAAAAGCATGAGAATGCCCCATGGCATCTTACGTGTATCTTCCCATTGCATCAAAAACTCGCCTTTCTGCCAATTCAAAGGCGTGAGGAAAACCGCCAAGCCACCTGCGATGGCTATCATGGTATCGTCCAATTTGATTTTCATGGCGCTTTGAGCAAATGCACTGTTCAATAAATCTTTGAAAATCCACAATGAGGCAGTAACTAAAAAAATAACGAGGGTACGTTTTTCGGCTTTGCTCATTTTGCCAAGTGAGGCTATTTTTTCATTGATAATGGCACCTGCTTGTTCAAAATTGCCTAATCGATTGGGATATAACCAATGCACCATGACAAAATAATTTGCCAATAACAATACCAACGCGAAGGGAATTCCAAACATAGCCCATTGCCCAAAGCTAATTTCATAACCATACATTTTGGCAATAATAGACGCGAAAACGGTATTGGGAGGCGTTCCAATGATAGTGCCACAACCACCTATAGTAGCGGCATACGCGATGCCAAGTAGCAAGGTAAGTGCAAAATTATCCATGCCTTTTTTATTGCTTTCCTTCGTATCTAAAAGCACCAATACTGACATCGCGATGGGCAACATCATAACTGTAGTGGCCGTATTGCTTATCCACATGCTTAAAAAGGCAGTGGCAAACATAAAGCCCAAAATAATTTTGTTGGGTTTTGTGCCTGTCATTTTCACAATATTCAATGCAATGCGGAGGTGAAGATTACACCTTTCGAGAGCTAAGGCTATGAGAAAGCCTCCCATGAACAAGAAAATAACAGAGTTGCCGTAGGATTTGGTAGTCGCTTCTATGTCCATTATACCCAACAAGGGGAATAGCACAATGGGTAGCAAGGCGGTTACAGATAAGTCTATCGCCTCGCCTATCCACCAAACCAACAGCCACGCCATGACAGCCAAGACACGTTGGGCTGCAGGCTTCAAGCCCGTATCCAAATATTGGAATAACAATAGCAACACTATACACAAAACAGGTCCTAACAAAAGTGCAATCTTTCGACTCAATGGAAAAGTAGAGATAGTTTCAGTCATTTTTTAGATAAAAGTTTAAAATATTTGGTGATATACCCAAAAAAGGGCAAATATTATCAATATTGAGTACGGGCAGGCAAGGAGTACTGCTGAGTTCTCCCCAAAACCTCCCTTCAACTTTCCTGCCCGAAACGAATACTTAACAACTCTGGGCAGGCAAATTGTTAAAGTTGCAGTCTTTATTTAGGTACTCTGACAAATTTTGTGTTGAACCACATAGAAACATAGCGAACATAGCCCGAAACACCATGTTCCATATCTTTCTATGTGATTTATACCTTACTCCACTAAAATTGTCGGAGCACCTTTATTTTTTACAACAAAGTTTGCTAAAGTGTTTACAAACAGTTTGCCAAATGTTTGTTTTGGTACGCGCAAAGATAAAATAATTATGTTAAACTACAACACACAAAAAAATAGTCATTTAAAAGACTTACATTCAAAGGTTTGCTTATTTATTAACAAAAAAATAATATGAAGCATGCTAACAAGCTAAGGGCTATAGCCTACCTTTGCAAAAAAATATTTATCCATCATAAATCTTTTATGAATAAGTTTTTACAAACACTTCTAATATGCGGATTATTGCTTGTCGGTGGACAAATAATGGCGCAGGGTGTCACGACTTCGAGTATCTCAGGACGTATCACAGATGAAAAAGGCACAGAAGTACCGGGCGTTACAGTCCTCGCAGTACATGAGCCTACAGGCACACGTTATGGCACAGCAAGCGAGTCTGACGGTAGTTTCTCTATTCCAAGTATGCGTATCGGCGGACCTTATACCATTACTGTTACTATGGTAGGGTACAAAGAAACCAAACAAACTGAAGTTTATTTGAGCCTCGGACAACCTACGAATATGGGTATCCAAATCAGCGAATCAGCCGAGCAACTCAATGAAATCGTATTGACAGGTGGTGGCGAAGGCGATAAGGCGGGTACTTCTACGCGCATCTCTGAGCGCATGTTGAATACCTTGCCTACCATCAACCGTAGCTTGAGCGACTTTACACGCCTTACACCACAAGCCAACGTAACAGGCGATAGAATTTCTTTCGCGGGGCAAAACAACCGTTACAACCAATTTGCTATAGATGGCACTGTGAACAATGACGTGTTTGGGTTATCTTCTACAGGTACAAATGGCGGACAATCAGGTACACAGCCTGTGTCTATAGATGCTATAGAAGAACTCCAAGTGGTGTTAGCTCCTTATGATGTAAAATTAGGCGGCTTTACAGGTGGCGGCATCAATGCTGTAACAAGAGGCGGTACTAACAAGTTTTCAGGTTCGGCTTATTACTTTGGTCGCAATCAAACCTTCGCAGGCAAGTATGATGCGACAGGTGCGGAAAGAGCTTTGACTGCTTCTAAATATGAACAGTTTGGCATCCGTTTTGGCGGACCCATCATCAAAAACAAATTGTTTTTCTTCCTCAATGCAGAAAGAACAAACAGTATTGTTCCGCTTGATTTCGCTCCTGCTTCTAACGGCTCACGCTTTACAGTAGCTGAAGTACAAAGTGTATATGACAAAGCTATAGCGTTGGGTTATGACCCTGGTGCTTTCCAAGTATTGAATAGCGAAGACCGTAGTAGCAAGGTTTTTGCACGTTTGGATTGGAACATCAATGACAAACACCAGCTTACAGTGCGCCACAACTTCGTAAATGCCAATTCTGTCAGTAATTCTCGCAATGTAAATGGGGTGCGTTTTGGTAACAATGCAGTCTTTTTCCCAAGCAAAACCAATACTTTCGTAGCTGAATTACGGAGTCGTTTTAACAATAAATTGTCTAATGAGTTCCGCTTTGGTGTTACTTCAGTACGTGATGACCGCGGCTCACAAGGCAAAGACTTTCCGAACATAGTCATACAAGACAATACTTTGCCCTCGCCTACACGTACTATGGGCTTAGGACCTGAGTTCTCGTCTGCTGCCAATGCTTTGAACCAAGATATTTATACGATTACAAATAACCTTACTTATCGCCTCAATACAAAACACACCCTTACTTTTGGAACGCACAATGAGTTTTATCGTATGGCAAATTTGTTTATACAAGCTAATTATGGTTCTTATATATACAGTAGCATCGCCAATTTTTTGAATGTAGGAACACCCGCAGAAACTGCACCTGCCAACTATACTTACAACTACTACACAAAAGACCCCAACGAGCAGAAATTTGTCGATTGGAATGCGGCACAATTAGGTATCTATGCGCAAGATGAGTTTCAACTCATGGATAACTTCAAAATTACAGGAGGGATACGTTTAGATGTGCCTATGTTTAATGCAAAGCCAGAGGCTAATACTACTTTTAACAACGAATTCAAACCATTATTCGATGTAGCTACTGACCAAATGCCCAGCACAAAATACATGATATCGCCTCGTGTTGGTTTCAATTATGATGTAAAATCAGATGGCAAAACTATCATACGTGGCGGTGTTGGCTTGTTCACAGGTCGTATTCCGTTTGTGTGGTTGTCCAACCAATTCAGCAACACAGGTACACTCTTTACCAACTTGTCTTTTGGTGGTACAGGCAACCCTACAGTACCCGCCGCTATGCGTTTTCGTAGAGACCCATACAGCCAATGGACTAAACCTGTAATTGAATCACCTGTTGTAGGTGGTGGGTTAAATACGCCCGTTGTAGGTGGATTTAGCACTATCAATACTACTTCAAACAATTTCAAATTTCCACAAGTGTTGCGTACCAATCTTGCGATTGACCAAAAAATATTTTGGGGTATGACTGCCACAGCTGAATTGATGTATTCAAAAACATTGAACGACATCACTTACAACAACTTGAACTTGCGCCCTGCCAATCAAACTTTGCAACTTCCTGTCGGAGCTACATCAGGTGATACACGTCCTATATGGTCAGGTGTTCAAGTAAATGATGTTTACAATCAGGCTTACACAGGTGTTTACAATTTGGGTAATACCAATCAAGGTGATGCTTTGAATGCTACAGTTCAATTGACTAAACCTTTTGACAAAGGCTTTTCAGGAAGCCTTGCCTACACCGTCGGCACAGCTACAAACTTGTATGCAGGTGGTTCTTCTGTCGCATTTTCTAACTGGCGTTTTACCAATAATGTCAATGGACCCAATAGTGCTGAATTTGGACGTGCAGAATTTGCGTTGGGGCAACGTGTAGTAGGGACGCTTTCACAAATGATTAAATATGGTGATAACAGCACTACTTTCACACTCGTATATAACGGGCAGAGTGGTGAAGCATTCTCTTATTTGTATGCACACGCTACAACTGGTGCTGTAGGCTCAGGTGTAAACCGTGATGGTTCAAATGCTCAAAATGACCTTATGTATGTGCCTCGTGATGGCTCTGAAATCGCATTCGCCAATACCACTACTGCTGCCGCACAATGGGAAGCATTGAATAATTTTATTGAATCAGATCCGTATTTGAAAACCCGCAGAGGACAATACGCAGAACGCAATGGTGCGCGTACTCCTTGGGAAAATCGTTTTGACTTGCGTATCCTACAAGATATTGCTTTGGCAAAAGGTCAAAAAATACAACTATCTTTAGATATTTTGAATGTTGGCAATTTTATAGACCGTAGTTGGGGTGCCGATTATGCTACAGGCAACAATGCCATAAACTTGGTGCGTTTGGAAGGTTTCCAAGCAGGTACGAATATCCCTACATTCTCTTTCAACGAATCAGGACTTAACTTAGTGAACGGCTCGCGCCGTGGATATATCAAACAAGACTTCAACTCTCGCTGGAGAGCGCAAGTAGGTGTGCGTTATATATTCTAAAAAGCAGGCAAGTGCCTAAACAAAACGCTCACAAGTTATCAACTTGTGAGCGTTTTTATTTTTAAAACTTTACTTGAGCGTAAATATCATTGGTACTCTGACAAATTTTGTGTTGAACCACATAGAAACATAGCGAACATAACCCGAAACACTGTGTGCCGTATCTTTCTATGAGATTTATACCTTACTCCACTAAAATTGTCGGAGCACCAAAAATGTATGACTTTATAATGCAAAAAAAGTGTTTTTAGTTTTCGTATTTAAAATAAAACTCACAGAATAGCAAGCCGTTTTGTGTCAAGGTTCAAGAGCGTTTGCCACAGGGTCTGGGCGGTCATTTGCAATGCTTCTTCTGTAAGATGTATGCTTAAGTCCGTTGGTTGATGATAGTGTTGGAACAGAGGTGCATGTTGCATGATTTTAAAAAGTGCTTCCATACCTTTATTTTCGGCTTGAGCAGCGTAATACACACCTGCCACTTCCAAATCCATAGCCGAAATGCATGTTATCGTAAATGCGTCTTGCAAACCTGCTTCACGAAAACTTATATGGTCCGCAAGGTTGGTTACTATTTGGTCAAACCGATAAGCTGATATACCGCGTTGTTGGGCTGTTTGCTCAAAAGTTTCAAGCAATATTCCTTTATCGGCTTCGCCCAATGCCCACAAGGCAAATATATCGCCCTGCCCCACCAATTCAAGGTTATACAGTCCAAGCAGGTCATTTACGCCAAATTTTTGGACGTATGCTTGCGAACCTTTTAGCCCAGCTTCCTCCTCATCAAAGAAATAAACCGCCACTTCAAAGGTTTTGAAAACATCTTGCCTAAAACTCTTTTGCAAAATATACAACGCCACTGCCATGGCTGTAGCGTTGTCGTTTGCACCTGCAGAACGAGGAACTACATCAAAGTGCGAGCCTATCGCTATGGTAGGCAAGGTAGTAGCAGGTTTGTAGAACAAGTTCTTGCCTGTAACATATACTTGTGTGGTATAAGGCACACCCCATGCATGTAAAATATCACACACACATTTATAACGTTCCTCGTTTGATTTTCCTTCAAACAGCCGAATAAAATCCATTAGTTCCATAAAATTGCAAGTTAGTAAACAGTCTTGAAAAGTGCAAATTTCATCAATATATAGCTGTCTTTTAGCAAAACCTAAACATAATAAGCAAACATTACAAAAAACAAGGTATTTTTGCACTCAAATATTATTTTAATATGCAAAAACATACTTATCCTTCTTCAGATACATGGGCAACCTTCTGCCAACGTGCAGGGCAAAGCTACAACACGCTATACGACATAGTACGTCCTATTTTGCAGGACGTGAAAGCGCGTGGCGATGAGGCAGTAAGCCACTACATAGGTAAATTTGATGATGTAAACATAACGGATTTCCGAGTAAGTGATGCCGATTTTCTCCAAGCCGAACAAGGCGTTAGCACAACGCTCAAAGACGCCATAAACATAGCTAAACACAACATTACAGCTTTCCACGAAGCTCAAAAAGAGCCTATCAAAACTGTAGAAACCACCAAAGGTGTCGTTTGTTGGCGCAAAAGTGTTCCTATAGAGCGTGTTGGACTATATATCCCCAGCCAAAACGCGCCTTTATTCTCTACTATTTTGATGCTTGGCATACCTGCTACTATAGCAGGTTGCAAAGAAATTGTGCTTTGCACACCTCCCAATAAAGAAGGCGAAATACACCCCGTCATTCTGTATACTGCTCATTTATTGGGCATCAGGCAAGTTTTTAAATGCGGAGGCGTGCAGGCTATCGGCGCGATGGCGTATGGCACAGCAACTATCCCCAAAGTAGATAAAATATTCGGACCCAGCAATGCGTATGTAACTGCCGCCAAGCAACTGGTAGTCGAAGACGGGATAGCGATAGACCTTCCTGCAGGTCCTTCTGAAGTATTGGTAATAGCCGATGAATCAGCAAACCCTATTTTTGTAGCCGCCGATTTGCTCTCACAAGCAGAACATGGCACAGACAGCCAAGTGATTTTGGCTACTAACAGTGAAGCGGTAGGCAAGGCAGTATCTATAGAAGTTGAAAAACAATTGACGCTTCTGCCACGCAAAAGCATAGCCACTGAATCTTTGCGCAAAAGCCACATCTTAATCTTTCATGATTTAAACGAGGCGATGCGGTTTTCCAATGAATACGCACCTGAACACCTTATCCTTGCTACCAACAACACAGATGAGTTAGCAGAGCAAGTCATCAATGCAGGTTCGGTGTTTTTAGGACATTATACGCCTGAAAGTGCTGGAGATTATGCAAGTGGCACAAATCACACCTTGCCTACCGCAGGCTATGCGCGTGTAAGCGGTGGTGTTTCATTGGATAGTTTTGTAAAAAAGATTACTTTCCAACACATTTCAAAAGAAGGCATCAAAAATTTGGGCAATACTATAGAAGTCATGGCAGAAGCTGAAGGATTGTATGCCCACAAAAACGCAGTAACGGTAAGGATTGAAAGCTTGTAAGCAGAAATTTGTTAGTGCGCTGACAAATTCGTTGGTGTAAATTCTCCGTTGTAAAGTGATATGCGGGTGTAAAATGTGGTTTCGTTTTCCGTAGGTTTACACCTACGGTTATTCATAGTAGAACCCCTTTCGGGGCAGAACTGTTAAGTCCTGATTTTGGGCAGGCAAGTTGCCAAATATTCAACCAATCGCCTTGCCTACCCGCCCTTTAAAAAGGGCTAAAAACCATATAATCTGCTCCTCTCTCCAAATTGGAGGACTTAACAGCTCTGCCTTTCGGGGTTCGCAATGGCTCAACGACCTCGAATGAGGTCGGACTATGGATAAGCGTATGTGAAACATACGGAAAACCACAAGGCAATCGGTGCTCCGACAATTTTAGTGGAGTAAGGTATAAATCACATAGAAAGATATGGAACACAGTGTTTCGGGCTATGTTCTCTGTGTTTCTATGTGGTTCAACACAAAATTTGTCAGCGTACCAAGCTTTTTAATAAAAATGGTTGCTATCTACATAGCTATGATTTTTTTTGATGCCAATGCAAAAGTTTCTAAATCAATTTTATGCCCCAAATCAGGAAAGAAATGCAGTGTATAATTTGTGGGTTCAGCGTTTTTTTGGAGAAAGTCAATAGTTGTTTGAGGAATGATGGTATCATCTTTTTGCCCTATGACGATGTCATAAAAAGCAGGTTTCGTAGGCACAAAGTCTGCCATGTGTTTCAAAATATCAGGGCGCATGGACATTTTTTCAAGGGCAGGATTGAATAATAATGCCTTACAACCTATGCGTCTTGCCAACCAATAACCCATTAATCCGCCTGCCGAGCTTCCTACTATATAATCAATTTTATGCAAGGTTAGTTCATCTAAAAGCCATCCAAATAAGTCAGGATGTTCATAATAATCTAATTGTGGGGCAATAACAGTGGTGGCTTTTTCTGCTAATACCGCCATTTTTTCGGGTGTTGGGTGTCCCATTAACCCATGTAGATAAAGTAAATTCATAGAACTGAATAAAAAATAAAAACTTGCATTGGTCAAAACGCAAGTTTTTGAATATGTGGTTATTGTTTGCCGGAATTATTGGGTGTGGCTGTTTCAACTTTTAGTACATCGGCTTTGATAGAAAGCGTTTGTTTAGCACGTTGCGGGTCATTGGTAACGATAGTAACGGTCTGGTTTTGTTGCCCTTCTTTGCCATGGCTGTTGTACGTTACGTCTATGGTAGTGGACTCGCCTGCAGCAAGCAATAGTTTCTTAGGCTGTGGCGCAGTGCAACCACAAGAGGCTTTTACTTTGCGAATAATCAATGGCGCATCACCTTTGTTGGTCAATACAAAAGTAGAAGTATTGCTTGTTCCTGCATTGATTTTGCCATAGTCGTGTGTGATTTTATCAAAAATGGCTTGGGGGAGTTTGGTTGTTGGTGTGAGGTTACCAAAATTTTCTACTACATTGCCGCTTAGATACAGTTGCTTGTCAGCTTCTTTTGTATCATCAGTTTTGAGCATGAAGCTACTTTGTATATAATCCCAGTCGGTTTGTTTTGTTGCATCAATAGTAAACTCAAGGTGCGTAGAGTCTTTAGGCGCGATGGTAGTTTTTTTAGTTGTGATAGTAGCCCAAGCAGGAAGTTGTGAAACCGTTTCGGGCATTTTGATGTTTACAGGCTTGTCGCTGTCGTTGTACAGTGTTATTTTTTGGCTTTCTTTGCCATCATGATAGACACGTTGGAAGTAAATAGAGCGCGAAGTCATGCGCAAACTACCTGCTTCTTGCGGGTACCAATCTTTTACACCTTTCGTGCGGGCGAGGACGTCGCCTGATATTGTAAGGTTTAATACACTTGGCTCGCCGTTGGTACGCACTGAGATGTTTTTTGTAAAAGGGCCTGGGCGATTCATGGGGTCGTAAGAAGCAGTAACCATGCCTTTTCCGCCTGCTGGTATGGCTTCTTTTGTCCACGTGGGTGTAGTACAACCACAAGAAGCTAGCACTTCAGTAAGTGTGAGTGGCGCGGTACCTGTATTGGTTACCACAAAATCAACTTTTGTGGGTCCGTCATCTTCTTTTATTTTACCGAAGTCGTGGCTATTTTTTTCAAAAGTAGCTTTACTACCTTGCGCCCAAAGCGTAGTGGAAGCAAGCATGCAGAGCATAAAACAGCTCGAAAAAATGGATTTTTTCATGGGTTTTTGAGATATATTGTTTTATTTAACGTGAAGTTAGTGCAAAAGTAGTGTATTTTCAAATAAAAAAACAATCTTAACACTGCTTTAACATCAATAATAGTGTCGTGTTTGCAATGCTTTAAAGAGCGTGGTAATCTTACAAATATAACACTACTAAAAATTTATGACTGTTATCTGTTGTAATGTAACAGAAAAAAACAGAAAAAAACTTGTTTTGGTACAAAAAGTGCTATTTTTACAATATATTTTATCTCTAAATCCTTTACACCTCAATCTTTTAGCAAAATGTGGTTATATATCAACAGTTTTTTGGAAAGCCTCTATACATTTGAGGCACATTGGTTTCACTATCTTTTGGTCGTTTTGCCGTTTATCGTCTTGTGGATGTTCATAAGCGATATTCGCAATAAAAACCAAACCATCAAACACAACTTCCCTGTTTTGGGGCGTTTGCGTTATTTTTTAGAGTCTATTGGTCCCGAACTGAGGCAATACATTGTAGCGAATAATCGCGAAGAACTGCCATTCAATCGTAGCCAACGCTCTTGGATTTATGCGTCCTCAAAAAAAGAAAACAATTATGAGGGTTTTGGCACAGATAAAGACGTATATGCGCCTGGGCATGTGTTCATCAATCCTGCCATGTTTGCCTACAAACCTGCGCCCAATCACCCCCATTTAAGCGACCCTTATTTTCTGCCTTGCGCCAAAGTAATGGGCGTGGCAAATGCAAGACGCAGACCTTGGCGGCCATATTCTGTAGCCAATATTTCGGCTATGAGTTACGGCTCACTTTCTAAAAACGCGATGATAGCGTTGAACAAAGGCGCACTCATGGCAGGTTGCTACCACAATACAGGCGAGGGCGGGCTTTCTCCTTATCATTCGTTTGGCTCAGATGTTATATTTCATTTTGGCACAGGCTATTTTGGTGTACGCGACAAAGCTACCGGCAATTTTTCTATGGAAAAATTGATAGAGCTTACTAAGAAAAACCCTTTTGTACGTGCCGTAGAGGTAAAGCTGTCGCAAGGTGCAAAACCGGGCAAAGGTGGTATCTTGCCCGGTGCAAAAGTAAATGCGGAAATTGCTGAAGTGCGTGGACTGGAAATAGGCAAGGATGCACTCTCGCCTGCCACACACAGCGCATTTGGAAATGTAAAAGAATTACTGGCTTTCTTAGAAAGTATTGCAGAAGCTACAGGTTTGCCTGTCGGCTTCAAATCTGCCGTAGGGCAGTTGGATATGTGGCGCGAGTTGGCAGACTTGATGGTAGAAACAGGCAAGGGTCCCGACTTTATCACTATAGACGGAGGCGAGGGAGGCACAGGAGCCGCGCCGCATTCATTCGCAGACCACGTGTCGTTGCCTTTCCAATTCGCTTTCACAAGCATTTATAAAATATTCCTTGAACGTGGCTTGACAGATAGGATCGTGTTCATTGGTTCGGGACGGTTGGGCTTTCCTGCCAAAGCCATAATGGCATTCGCCATGGGTTGTGATATGATAAATGTAGCACGCGAGGCTATGATGTCCATCGGTTGTATCCAAGCGCAAATTTGCCATACCAATCATTGCCCTGCAGGTGTCGCGACACAAAACAAATGGTTGCAAAGTGGACTTGACCCTACTTTAAAATCAGTGCGTTTTTATAACTACGTGAAGAATTTGCGTAAGGAGATTTTAGAAATCACGCATGCTTGCAATTATGAACACCCTACCCAAATCACTATGCACGATGTAGAAATAGGTACAGGCGACATGCAAACCACCCTGCCTCTTGCAGATACTTTCGGCTATCAGAAAGCTGTAGTAGCCTTTGACGGTACGCAAAGCCAATTAGATTGCCCACACTTGGGCGGGCTTGGCAAAGATAAACATACAGCCGATATGGGGAAAGTGAAAACCTAAAAAACAAAAAAAGCGGTGAGTGTTTCACTGCTTTTTTAACGAATAATACATAAAACAGCTTCTGTAAAAGTGTCAAGCTTTGCAGAAGCTGTTTTTTTATATGCCTAAGTCTTTACACATTTTGGCAAACAGTTTTTCAGCAAGTGCCTCATCTTCTATCAAATAGCGCACGCCAATATACTTCACAGGCTTGCCGTTTTCACCTAAAACAGGTGAAATAACCGCATCTACCCAATAATGCGAGCCGTCTTTTTTACGATTTTTGACTATACCACGAAACACCTTGCCTGCCTGAATGGTATCCCAGAAGACTTTGAACACCGCTTTTGGCATATCGGGGTGGCGGAGCATATTGTGTGGTTGTCCGATAAGCTCTTTTTCTGCATATTGTGTAACATCTATCAGCTTTTTGTTTACATACAAAATATTGCCTTTCAAATCAGCTTCCGAGAGGATAGTCGCTAGGTCAAACACATTCATACGGGCATCCAAATCCCGTTTGAGCGCGCTTGTTTGATCAAATTGTCTTTGCAATGATTCTTGCATGCTTTGCATCTCTTCCATGTTTTGCCTCAGTTCTTCTTCTTGCGCTTGCATTTTCTCATTTTGCTCTTGCGAGTTTTTGAGGATAACTTGCATAGGCGAAATATCTAAAGCGCATTTTAAAATTCTTTCTACTTTGTCGTTTTTGTCAAAAATAGGACAGTAAGTTACACTTAAAGTAATAACACGTCCATTTTTGCCTATTCTTACAAACTCGCCTGATTGTTTAAGACCTGCTCTGAGGTTTTCCCAAAACTGTTTGTATTCAGGTGCATTGTGTTGCTCTGCAGGTATCAGCATTTGATGGTGTTTACCCAAGAGTTCGCTAGCTTCATAGCCAACTATATCATAAAATATGGCATTGGCATCTTTGAAATAACCATCAGGTGAGAACTCAGCCCGCATGATTTTGCTATCATCAAGGGCGAAAAGTTGTGCATCTAATTGCGCTTGCCTGCGGTGTAGCTCTTCTTGGGCAGTTTGCATCTCTTCCATGTTCTGCCTAATTTCTTCTTCTTGCGCCTGCAACGTTTCGTTTTGGTGTTGGGCTTCGTGCAGCAGTTTTTTTGTGAGTGCATTGTTAAAAATACTCTCCAGCATAGAAGCGATATTTTTTGCTATCGTTTCCAAGAGTTGCAAATACCTTTCTTCTAACGGCTTGAGGTGCATGAACTCCAATACGCCATAGACTTCATTGTTGAAAACCAACGGCAGGATAAAGATACTTGCAGCACTTACTTTGACTGAAACAACTGTAAAGTCAAGGCTTTTCTGGGGCAGGTCGTCAAAATAGATAACTTTTTTAGACTCGGCGGCTTGCCCTATCGCCCCTTCACCTATTTGGTAAACGCTTTGGGTGAGTTTTTCAATTTTACACGCGTAGGTAGCTGTTGCATGTATGAGTTGTGTGTCTTTGTTGTAAACATAAAAGACACCTATAAAAGCGTTGGTTATTTCCGCAAGCTCTTGCAAAATGATTTTGGCAAAATCCTCTGTTGTTTTTGAATAATTCAAACGCAACAAGTTATCAAATTGCGAAATAGTAGCATCAAGCCACAGCCGTTGCTCAATGTCTTTCTGCTTGTGCTCAAACTCTTGTTTGAGTTTTAAGTACTCGTCAAAACTTATTTGACCGTTTTCTGTTGTATTATTTTGAATTTCCATAATAGTGGGTGAGTGAATGAATGAATGTACGAGTGATAATCACTCTTTACAAGCGCAATCCTATGAGCGTGATATCATCACGTTGTTCGGCGGTGCCTCTGAACGTGGTAAGTTCTTGCCAAAAGGCATCTTTTTGTGTGGACATGCTCAGTGCTTGGTAGGCAAGTATCTGGTTTTGAAAATTGCGGTCTCCGAACTTTTTCCTCTTGGCATTGCAACTATCGGCGAAGCCGTCTGACGATAGATACAGGGAGTCGCCTTTATCCAGATAGCAAACATGGTTGTCAAAATGTAAATTGTTGTGGCTGTGTATCCCTCCTATGGAAGTTCGATTGCCTTTTACTACATTGAGTGTTTCCTTTTTGAGATAACACAAGTCGTTTTTTGCACCCGCAAAAGTGATTTTGAAATTATCTTTAGTCCGTTGTTTTTCAAAACAGCACAATACCATATCCATGCCGTCTGTATTTTTGGAAGTATCTTGTTTGAGGGCTATTTTTATATTGTTGTGCAGGTTGCTAAGAATTTCATTGGGCGCGTGTATGTTTTTTTGCAATACGATTTGATTGAGCAAAGTATTGCCTATGATGCTCATGAACGCGCCCGGCACGCCATGCCCTGTACAATCCACGACTGCCATGTAGGTTTTATTTTTCGTTTGCCCAAACCAATAAAAATCACCTGATACGACATCTTTCGGCTCATAAATAATGAAATGCTCTTGAAAAAACTCCTCTAAACGAATAGAAGGCGGCAAAATAATATTCTGAATACGTTTGGCATACGTGATGCTCTCCATGATGCGCTTGTTGTTGGTTTCGAGTTCCTTCAATGCCGCATCAATTTCTTTGTTTTGGGCTACCAATATGTCGCTAAAACTCCGCAATTCATCTATGCCTTCTCTTAATTCTTGTTCTTGGATAAGCAACAATCTTTCCTGCTCTTTATTTTCGGTGAGCATGCCTTGTGTTTTATCATTTAACAAAATACTTTCAAGGATGGAGGCTATTTTTTCATTCACTGTATTTAAAAAATTAATAAATAGTTGTGAAGGTTTTTGGAGATATACGAACTCAAGCACACCTGACACTTTGTTATTGAAAGACAAGGGTTTGATAAAAATGGTGTCAATACTGACACTGACAAAAGAAAATACCACCCTTGCACTTTCAGTAGGCATATCTTGAAAAAGCATGCTTTTTTTTGAAAATGCTACTTGCCCTATCATGCCTTCACCTAAGTCAAAAGAGGTCTGAGGTAGTTTTGCTATCAAACACCCATACGAAGCCGTAGCAGTAAAAACATCATGCGTGTCGTTGCTTACAAAAAACAAAGCTTTGTGGGCATGGCTTATTTCAGCTAAATAATCCAAAATATGTTTGGCAAATAGATAAGTGTCTTTCGCAAAGTCTTGGCGAAGCATCACATCTAATATCCTTGTTTGTTGATCTATCCACGCAACGTCTTTTTGTTCATTAGCTTGTAAAGTGTCATACATCATCTGCATTTTAAAAATGAAAAATTGGTGTTTAATGTGATTGTTTAAAGAATTACATATTTAGTGCCAAACATATAGAAAAAAAAGGGTAATCTTCTAAATTGAGTGATTTAAAATTTTGCAGCCCTTGTATTTGACCTTGAATCGTATTTTATTGACGAGTGAGTGGGTGAACTAACACATGTTTATGGTGCTCCGACAATTTTAGTGGCGCAAGGTATAAACCATATAGAAAGATATGGCACACAGTGTTTCGGGCTATGTTTCTATGTGGTTCAACACAAAATTTGTCAGAGTACCATATTTATTTACTCTAATCACCCAATCATTGTTCACAAGCGCAATCCCAGTAGTGTGATGTCATCACGTTGTTCGGCGGTGCCTCTGAATGCGCTAAGTTCTTGCCAAAAGGCATCTTTTTGTATGGGCATACTAAGTGCTTGGTAGGCAAGTATCATGTTTTGAAAATCACCTTCTCCAAACTTTTTCCTCTTGGCATTGCAACTATCGGCGAAGCCATCTGAAGCGAGATATAGGGAATCGCCTTTATCTAGGTAGAAAATATGGTTCGTAAAATCCAAATCGCTGTGGCTCTGTATCCCACCTATGGAACTTCGATTGCCTTTTACGACCTTCAATGTTTGATTTTTGAAATAATACAAGTCGTTTTTTGCACCCGCAAAAGTGATTTTGAATGTGTCTTTGTCGTACTGTTTTTCAAAGCAACATAGAGCCACATCCATGCCGTCCGTATTTTTGGAAGTGTCTTGTTTGAGGGCTATTTTTATATTGTTGTGCAGGTTGCTAAGAATTTCATTGGGCGTGTGTATGTTTTTTTCCAGTACGATTTGATTGAGCAAAGTATTGCCTATGATGCTCATGAACGCGCCCGGCACGCCATGCCCTGTACAGTCCACGACTGCCATGTAGGTTTTCGTTTTCGTTTGCCCAAACCAATAAAAATCACCTGATACGACATCTTGTGGCTCATAAATAATGAAATGCTCTTGAAAAAAAACTTCTAAACGAACAGCAGGAAGCAAAATGATATGCTGAATGCGTTTGGCGTACGTGATACTTTGCATGATGCGCTTATTGTTCTTTTCAAGCTCCTTCAATGCCTCATCAATTTCTTTGTTTTCGGCAAGCACGGCTTGCGTTTTGTCATTTAACAAAATACTTTTAAAAATATAGGCTATTTTTTCATCTACCATATTTAAAAAATCAATAAATTGTGGTGCAGGTTTTTTGAGATATACGAACTCAAGCACACCCGACACTTTGTTATTGAAAGACAAGGGTTTGATAAAAATGGTATCAATACTAACACTGACAAAAGAAAATGCTGCCTTTGCACTTTCCATAGGTATATTTTGGAAAAGCTTGCTTTTGTTTGAGAACGCTGCTTGCCCTATCATTCCTTCGCCTAATTCAAAGGAAGCGTGTGGTAAATTTTCTACCAAACACCCATAAGATGCGGCTGCAGTAAAAACATCATGCATGTCATTGCTTACAAAAAGCAAGGCTTTGTAGGCATGGCTTATTTCGGCTAAATAATCCAAAATATGTTTGGCAAATAGATAAGTGTCTTTCGCAAAGTCTTGGCGAAGCATCGCATCTAACGTCCTTACCTGCTGATTTATCCGAGCAAGTTCTTTTTGTTCGTTATTGTGTGAAATATCATTTATCATCATATTAGGAGATATTTAATGT
>Ga0163154_10000112_pt1 | contig 110716 bp, 99 predicted proteins | sample OliLakLV19MP9P1_FD_148649 | JGI IMG/M metagenome (GOLD analysis project Ga0163154, IMG submission 148649) | Freshwater microbial mat bacterial communities from Lake Vanda, McMurdo Dry Valleys, Antarctica - Oligotrophic Lake LV.19.MP9.P1 | ecosystem: Environmental > Aquatic > Freshwater > Lake... | reverse complement strand
ATCTGCAAGGGGACGCTGCCGATTCCGGGCGCGAAGAACGCGCAGCAAGTGCGCCAGAATGCAGCGGCGCTCGGCTGGCGGATGACGGCGGATGAGGTGGCGGCGTTGGATGCGGCGTCGGTGGGTTTGCAATCAAAGTGAGCAAACGGCACGACTTAGAGCAGTATCTCGCGCTCCCCTACCCCATCAAACTCACGCCCGACATCGATGGCTGTTGGTTTGCTGAAATTCCACGCTTGGACGGCTGCATGACCAATGGCGACAGCCGCCACGATGCGCTAACCCTGACTGATGATGCCAAACGCGCCGGGTTGACCACCGCGCTCGAATTGGGAGTCGTCATTCCCGAACCCGAATTGCAAGTTTACGAAGGATGAAGCGAACTTGAGCGACTGTGACGTTCTGATCATCGGCGCGGGGCATAATGCCCTCGTGTGCGCCGCCTACATCGCCCAAGCGGGCTACAAAGTCCTCGTGATCGAGCGGCGGCATAAGGTTGGCGGCGCGGTCGTCACGGAGGAAATCGTACCGGGCTTCCAGTTCGACTTGGGCGGCTCGGCACATATCCTGATCAACCACACGCCCATCGTCCGCGATCTCGAACTGGAACGCTACGGACTCGATTACATCGACCTCGATCCGCTGTTCTTCGCCCCGTTCCCCGACGGATCGCACTTCACGACGTGGCGCAGCGTAGATCGCACCTGTGAGAGCATCGCAGCGTTCTCCCCCGCCGACGCCGAGGCGTATCGGCGCTTCGTCGCGCGCTGGCAACCGATGGCAGAGGGGATGGTGGGCGCGTTCCTGAATGCGCCGTCGCCGCTGAATGTCGGGCGTTATCTGATGTTTTATCGCGGCTTCAAGCCCGCCGATTTCGATGAGATCAACGAGATTTTGCGCGGCTATGGACAGGTCTTGCGGCAGTCGTTCAGCGGCGAACAAGTCCCCGCGCTGATCGGATGGATGGCGGCACAGTCGGGACCCCCGCCGGGCGAGCCGTTCTCGTCGCCGTTCGCGCTGTGGCATCCCATGTATCACATCAGCGGGATGCGGCGTCCGCGCGGCGGATCGGGGATGCTGACACAGGCGTTAGCGCGCATGATCGAGGCGCACGGCGGACAGATTTTGACGAACACGCCCGTTTCGCGCTTGCTGGTTGAGCGCGGGCGTGTTGTCGGCGCGGAAACGGCAGACGGCGAACGCTTCACTGCCTCACGCGCGGTCGTCAGCGGCGCGCACATCGCCACCACGATGCGCATGTTGGGCGACGATGCGCCGCCCATCATGCGCGAGCGCGTCGGCAAGGCGCGCATCGGCAACGGCTTCGGGATGATTGTGCGCATGGCGGTCTCGGAACTGCCAAATTATACTGCGCTGCCCGGCGGGAACATGCCGCATCACATCGGGATGCAATTCATGTGTCCGAGCCTCGATTACTTGGAGCGCGCCTATGGCGAGTATCTGACGGGGAAGCCCGCCCATGATCCGGCGCTGATCGCCATGACGTGGAGCGCGGCTGATCCCACACTCGCCCCATCTGGGAATCATGTGCTGTTCATCTGGTCACAGTATGCTCCGTATGAGTTGGCGTCGGGCGAGTCGTGGGACGCAATTGGCGACGCTTATGCGGATCGCATCTTGGCGAAACTCGCAGAATACGCGCCGAATATGACGCCGGATAAAGTCATTGGACGCTTGGTCGAGACGCCGCTGTACTTGGAGCGCGAACTCGGCTTGCTGCGCGGGAATGTCATGCACTTGGACATGTCGATCAATCAGATGTTCATGCTGCGTCCGGCGTTGGGGATGAGCCAGTATAAAGCGCCCATCGCGGGCTTGTACCTCACAGGCGCGAGTACGCATCCGGGCGGGGGCATCATGGGGGCGGCAGGGCGCAACGCGGCGGCAGTGGTGCTGCGGGATTTGTCGAGGGGTATAAAAAAGACATAGAGCCGAGAGCGAAAAGAATTCACCGCAGAGGCGCAGAGGCGCAGAGAAGATCAATCAGATGTTCATGCTGTGTCCGGCGTTGGGGATGAGCCAGTATAAAGCGCCCATCGCGGGCTTGTACCTGACGGGCGCGAGTACGCATCCGGGCGAGGGCGGCGACATTTGTCGAGCGGAGAGCGAAAAGATTTCACCGCAGAGACGCAGAGGCGCAGAGAAGAACAACGACATCCTATAAAGGTAAGAAAAACATGCACGAGAATCAAATTTCGCAGACGATCATGGGTGCTGCGATTGATGTACATCGGGAACTCGGACTTGGTCTGCTTGAGTCCATCCATGAGGAATGTCTTGCCTACGAACTTAAATTGCGAAAAATACCCTTTGAGCGACAAAAGGCTATTCCTCTGATTTACAAGCAAACAAACTTAAACACTGAATTGCGCCTTGATTTTCTCGTCTGCCAAAAAGTGATTGTCGAATTGAAAGCTGTTGATCACCTTCATTCAATTTATCAGGCACAAGTGATGACGTATCTACGCTTGACGGGTTGCAAACTGGGTCTGCTCATCAATTTCAATGTACCTCAATTGATCAAACGGGTACGCCGCATTGCCTTCAATCTGCCCGATCTAGCCGATATCGAGGATGATTTGTGAACTTCTCTGCTCTGCGTCTCTGCGTCTCTGCGGTGAAATAAATGAAGTACTTCGGATTTCTCGCCAAGTTCGTGATCATCCCGCTCACGATTTTCACGTTCTTGAACTGGCGACACAGCAAAAACGCGCGCGAACAGGGTGAGTCGCCGCTCCCCCGTGCGCTCAACGGGATGCCGCCTGCCGTCACGCTGTTGGGGCATGTCGCCGTCGCCGTCGCGTACACGACGCCGTGGGACAATTATCTCGTCGCATCGCGCGTGTGGTGGTACGATCCCAAGCTCGTCACGGGCATTATTCTCGGCTACGTGCCGCTCGAAGAATACACGTTTTTCGTCCTGCAAACCCTGCTCACTGGGTCATGGATGCTGTTTCTGGCGCAGAATTTGCCCGCCAACGAGCAACCGCCCGCGCATCCGTTGGCGATTCGCGTCGGCATGACCGCCGCCATCGGACTGATTTGGGCAGCCTCGGTCTGGAATCTATTGTGGGGTCCGAAAGCGCGCACATATTTGAGCTTGACGCTCAGTTGGGCGCTCTTGCCGATCATGTTCCAAGCCGCATTCGGAGGCGATATCTTGTGGCAGCATCGGCGCTTGATCGCGTTGGGGATCATCCCGGCGACGCTGTATCTCGGACTGTCCGACTCGCTCGCCATCGATTCGGGGACGTGGACGATCAACCCAGAAAAAACGGTCAATGTCCATATCGGCGGCAAACTGCCCTTGGAAGAAGGCTTGTTCTTCCTGCTGACGAACACCTTGATCGCGCTCGGCTTCACATTGGTACAATCGCCGGAGAGCCGCAAGCGCGTGCCGAAGCTGATGCAAACATGGATCGAAAACCATCTGTTGAAAAACGGGAACTTCAATTGAGATGAATATCTGGCAGTTCAGTTCGCTCGTCAGTCAGCGGTTGCTATCGTGGAATATCATCAATCTGCTGGTGGGCGTGGCGCTGGTGCGGCGCGGACGGCGCGGCGTCGGTTCGCAGTTTGCCGGCTGGGCGCTGATCAACATCGCCATCGCGCTGTTTGGCGACCGCGCGACGCAAGCGCGGGCGCAAAAACCGGACGCGATTTCGCCGCTGATCCGCGAGGGACAAGCGACCAATCTGCGCCGCTTGTTGTGGATCAATGCTGGACTCGACCTGCTGTATATGCTCGGCGGCGCGCTGTTCGCAGCGCGCGCCAAGACGAAGCAGCGGCGCGGGATGGGCATCGGGATCATCATTCAGGGGGCATTTCTGTTCATCTTCGATGTGCTGCACGCGCCGCAAGTCCCCGAACGCTAACCATGAGGCGACCGTATGGCTGAGAATCCGATTGAAGCGTTCCAGCGCGTCTTTGAACAACCCGCGCATCAGCCGTTCTTCTTGCCCGGCGCGAAGGCGGGCGGTGCGGCAGTATTGTTGATACACGGCTTTCCCGGCACGCCCGCCGAGATGCGCGCCATCGGTGAAGCGTTGCAGCGCACGGGTTGGTGGGCAGACGCGATTCTGCTGCCCGGCTTCGGCACGGACATCGAGACGCTGCCGAGACGCAGCGCGGGCGAATGGGTCGGTGCGGTCGTCAAAGAACTGCGCGATCTCAAGCGCCAATATCAGCGCGTGATCCTCGTCGGCTTCTCGCTCGGCGGCGCGCTGTGCATCGAGGCGGCGTCGATCATCGCGCCGGATGCGCTGGTGCTATACAGCCCGTTCTGGAAATTGGACGGCGTGCTGTGGGGTGTGCTGCCCGCGCTCAAACACCTGATTCCGACGTTCAAGCCGTTCAAGCTGATGAAACTCGACTTCGATCAGCCAGCAACGCGCGCCAGCATCGCCCAGTTCATGCCGGGCGCGGATTTCGATGATCCAGCGGTACAAGCGGCGATCCGCGAGTTCGCCGTGCCGACCAACTTGTTCGACCAGATTCGCCGCGCGGGCGCTGCTGCCAGTCGCGCCGCGCCGAATGTGCGCGTCCCGACGCTCATCGTACAGGGGACGCGCGATCCGCTCGTTAAGCCGGACAAAACGCGCGCGCTAATTGAGCGGCTCGGCGGTACGGTCACGTACCGCGAAGTGCCAGCGGAACATCAACTGATCGCGCCAGAGATGGCGTGCTATCACTTGGTCGAACGGATGACATTGGAATTTGCAGCAGCATTTTTCCCGCAAAGTGAAGCATAGAAGAGCGAACATGCGCGATTGGATCGATTTGACGCTGCACCCCGAACGCTATCATGGCGCGACGAAAAAGCCACCATTCTTCGAGGGTTGGTATTACAAGCTGGTCAGTGCCGACGAGTCACAGCGTTTCGCCGTGATTCCGGGCATCTTTTTGAGCGATGATCCCGCCGTCCGCCATGCGTTCGTACAGGTGTTCGACGGCGTATCGGGGCAGGTCAGCTATCATCGCTATCCCGTCGAAGCATTCACCGTCGCATCGGACAAATTTGAAGTCTGCGTCGGGCGCAATCGCTTCACGACGGACACCATCACGCTCGATATCGACGACGATTTGCGGCGCGTACACGGGGAACTGCGCTTCACCAATCAAGTCTTGTTCCCGGTCACGGTGGCATCGCCCGGTATCATGGGCCCCTTCGGTTGGCTGTCGTTCATGGAATGCTATCACGGCATCCTGAGCATGGATCACGGCGTACAGGGCGCATTGGAGGTCGATGGGGCGCGCGTGGATTTCGATAGCGGGCGCGGCTACATCGAAAAAGACTGGGGCAAGTCATTTCCAGCGGGGTGGGTGTGGATGCAGAGCAACCACTATAACGCGCCCAATACCGGATTGTCGGGGATCAGCTTGTCGGCGTCGATTGCGGTCACGCCGTTGATGGGGATGTGGTTTCCGGGCTTCATCGTCGCGCTGTGGGACGGAACGACGATGCACCGTTTCGCCACCTATACAGGCGCGCGCGTCGAACGACTGGCGATCACCGACGGCGCGGTCGATTGGTCGATGCGCGGGAGCGGCAAGCGGTTGGAAATCCACGCGACGCGCGCCGATGCGTCGCTGCTGCCGGGTCCAGATCGCGCCGACATGGGCAAGCGCGTGCCTGAGACTCTGAAAGCCGAGATCGAATTTCGGCTGACGCGCGCCGATGGGACGCTGATACTGGCGGGATCGGGGCGCTGTGCGGGCTTGGAAGTCGCGGGCGAGACCGAACGGCTGATGAACGCGGTCAACCCGAAAAGATCGGGGTCAACGCAGAGATCACACAGAAAATAAGGAGAATCCCCTTTTTTTTCTCTGCGATCTCTGCGTTGAAATCATTTTCAGTTTTTGACGTATCAGAACGGGTAGACTGAGAAACGCAGAGGAAATGAGATGAAAATCCTCCCAAAAATGGATCGCATCACCTACGCCACCATCCCAATGAAAACGCGCATCGTCGCGGCGCTGGCGGTTCTGTGGCTGCTGGCGATGATCGGCGTTCCGATCCTGCGCTGGACGCGCGGCGATGCGGCGGTCGTCGATTGGCTGCCGATCACGGTGCTGCTGCAAGTGGGCGCGGTCATGATGGCATTGAGCGGGTCGTTCGGCGTGCGCAAAATGCAAATCATCCTCGTCCTCGTGCCGCTCATCGCGTGGGTCGCGGAGTTCGTCGGACACAATACGGGACTCCCGTTTGGCGCGTATTACTATACCGACCGGCTGCAACCCCAGTTGGGCGGCGTGCCGCTGCTCGTGCCGCTGGCGTGGCTGATGATGCTCCCGCCCGCGTGGGCAGTGGCGGGGCTGCTGTTGATGCGCGCGGACGGCACGCTGCGCGGCGGTCGGCTCGGCTTCGCGGCGGTCACGGCGCTGGTGTTCACCGCGTGGGATTTGTTCCTCGATCCGCAGATGGTCGCGTGGGATTTGTGGCGTTGGGAAAGTCCCGGCGCGTTCAACTATTTCGGCATCCCATGGGCGAATTATGCGGGCTGGCTGTTCGTCTCGTTCACCATGACGCTGATCGCCTCGTTGGTGATCAAAATTGACGGCACGACGACCTATCCATTCTTTATCCTGCTGATCATTTACGGGATTACTTGGGCGCTGCAAACGATGGGACTGATGGTGTTTTGGGGGCTGCCGGGTCCTGCGCTCGTCGGCGGCGCCGTGATGGGGCTGTGCTTGGCGGCGGCGGTGCGTGCGTATCGGCGGCGGCGCGACGGGCTTGGAGATCAACTGCGATGAATTGGAATCCCGGCAATGTGCCACTGACGACCATCCTCATCTGGACGATCATCGCGTTCTGCTCCGGTTCACTGATGTTTTCGTATTGGCTCGGACGTTTGGCGCTCAAACGCGACATCCGCGAGGTGGGCGATGGCAATCCCGGCACGGCGAACGTGATCAAGGCGGGCGGCGCAAAATTGGGTGCGGTCGCCTTCTTGCTCGACTTCCTAAAGGGGAGCATCCCGGTCGCCATCGCGCGCTATGGGTTCGGGATTTACGGTTTCGCGCTGCTGCCCGTCTGTTTCGCCGCAATTTTCGGACATGCGTATTCGCCGTTCTTGCGCTTCAAGGGCGGCAAGGCGATGGCGGTCACGGCGGGTGTGTTCACCGGGATCACGTTTTGGGAAACGCCAACGTTGGGCGGCATCGTGTTGGGCGTGATGTTCGCGTTCCATGCGCGTTCCGGTTGGGCGGTCGTGTTCACGTTCGGCTGCATGTTCGTGTATTACGCGCTCACCAGCAATGACCGCTCCGTGCTGGCGTTGGTTGCGGGGACGATGCTGTTCATGGCGTGGAAGTATCGCGCTGATTTGCGCTATCCACTCGAGCCGCGTGATTGGCTCAAGCGGCGCTTGGGGCGGATGCCGACGCCATGACCCCGCTCGACGCGCTGATTCTGTTCATCACGGGCGCGCTGTGCGTCATTGCGTTGATCGCGTGCATGAACGTGCTGACATTTCCGCGCTTAAAACCGCATCCCCCAACCCCATTGCTTGGAGAAGGGGCTAGGGCGAATGTTCGGGGGCTAGGGCGTGCGGCGGGCGGCGGCGGGCGGTTTGTGTCCATCCTCATCCCCGCGCGCGATGAAGCCGCCGTGATTGCGGACACAGTGCGCGCGATGCTGGCACAGACGTATACCAATTTTGAATTGATCATCCTCGACGACAACTCCACCGATGGCACAGGCGAGATCGCGCGCCACGCCGCCAATGAAGACGCGCGGCTGCGCATCATCGCGGGGACGCCGCTCCCGGCGGGCTGGCTCGGCAAGAATTGGGCGTGTCAGCAGTTGGGCGCGGCGGCATCTCCCCCTCTCCACAACGTGGAGAGGGGGTTGGGGGGTGAGGTGAATCAGGGAGAAAACCAAACATGTCCTTCCCTCAGCCATATACTGGGGAGCGGTTCAGGGGGTGGGGTGACTGATCCGATCCTCATCTTCTGCGATGCCGATGTGACATGGACACCGGATGCGCTGGCGGCGCTGGTCGCGGAGTTGGAGCGCAAGGATGGCGCGGGGCAGACGCCGGATATGCTCACGGTTTGGTCAACGCAGACGACCGTCACATGGAGCGAACGCTTGGTTGTGCCGCTGATGGCGCTGGTGATTCTCGGCTATCTCCCCGCGCCGCTGGTGCATTACACGCCGTTCGCGGCGTTCGCGGCGGCAAATGGGCAGTGTCTCGCGTTCCGGCGGCGCGTCTACGAAGCAATTGGCGGACATGCAGCGGTCAAGAGCAGCATCATCGAGGATATCGGCTTGGCGCGGCTCGTCAAACGCTGTGGCTGGCGCTTGCGCATGGCAGATGGCGCTGGCGTGATCGGCTGCCGCATGTACCGCGATTGGGCGGGCGTGCGCGCGGGCTACGCCAAGAATATCATCGCGGGCTATGGCAGCATCGGCGCGTTGGCGGCGGCGACGATCTTTCACTACGCGATCTTCTTCGTCCCGTTCGTATGGATCGTGTTCGGATGGGATGCGCCGGGCTGGAACGCGGCGCTCCCCTTAGCGTGGATTGTGTTGGGTATTGGCGCGCGCGCGCTGACGGCGGCGGTCACGCGCCAGCGCATTGTGGATGCGCTGTTGATGCCGCTGTCGGTGCTGCTCATGACGATTATCGCGGCGCAAGCGGTCTACTGGCGTGTACGCTACGGTGGCGCGCGCTGGAAAGGGCGGACGATTATGCGCGCAACGCCATCGGTGTGAAATTCGTATTGAAATTTGTATGCGACTCGCGCCCATGGGCGGCGACACACTCGCCGAACCAGAAATTACAATTTTGAATCAAGCTACAGCGCCTATCCCGCAGTGACGATTGAGCGGTACAGGGCATAAGGATTTCAGCGAGGGGGCGAGGCAGCGGCACATCCCTACGATTGGGCGATAGCATCACATCGAGTACGCGAATCAGCAGGTCGCCCCTCCGGTTGCCCAACGATGAATGTGGGTGGGCTTGCCAGTGATAAGCCCCTCCGTTATGCTTGCACGCATCCGAAAATCAACCCGATTAACCATGAAACTACGCCTCATCCTCTTGTGTTTGACGCTCATGTTCGCTGGCTCGTCCGCGCTGATTGTTCGTTTGGTTACCGCGCAAGATACGCCCCCCGACGGCGGCATGGACGCGCCCGTTGGCACGCCGCGCCCGCTGCCGACGCGCGCCGCCTTCAGCAACCCCGCGCGCATCCTTCCGGCGGGCAACACCCGGCTCGAATTGTTCTTCCCCGCGCTCGCACAGGGACAGACCGGGCTGGCGCGCGTCTTTAAGACGGAGGACACGGGAGCGGCGATTCAGAGCGTGCGCGCGGCGTTCTTGGGCGACGATATCACGTTCTTCGCCACCGACGGCGGTTTCTTCTACGCGCTGCTGGCGGCGGGCATGGAAGCGCCAACCGGACGCGAAAATCCGCTGTCCGCCGTCGTGACCTATACCGACGGGACGATGCAGACCATCGATGCCAATATCGAAATTGGCGACGGACCCTATTTCCGCCAGATCGTCACTGTCCCCGCCGATAAACGCTATCTGCTCGACGCCGACACCGAACGGAACGAACTCGCGCGCCTCGAAAGCCTATTCGAGCCGGTCACGCCGGAACGAATGTGGGAGACCGTCGGCTTTCGACTGCCCATTGAAGCAGAATTAACTTCCGCGTTTGGGCTGTTCCGCACGTTTAACGGCGCGCTGAACACGCGCCATACGGGCTGGGACATTCGCACGACGACGGGACAGCCCATCGCGGCAGTTGCGGGCGGGCGCGTGGTCTTTGCGGGGGTGCTGGAGATTCGCGGGGATTATGTCGTAATCGATCACGGCTACGGGATTTATTCTGGCTACGCGCATTTGTCGCAGACCAACGTTCAGCGCGGCGACAGGGTGGCGCGCGGCGCGATCATCGGTATGACGGGCGCGACGGGGCGTGTGAGCGGCGCGCATTTCCACTGGGAGATGGCGGTCAACGGCGATTTCATCGATGGCGTACAGTTGATTTCGATGTGGATGCCTTAGGGGAAGTGCTGAGTAAGGAAAGTCCTGCTTTTGCTCAGCACTTTCCTTGCTCCGTTCTGCCTTTAGGTCTTGACGCCATCATCCGCGAAGCGCGTCAAGCGCATGAACGCGCGCTCTTGCGGCGACATATCGCGCGGATAATCGGTTTCGTCATAAGCCTCAAGGATGCGATAGCCGTCTTTGATGTAACTGCGAATCGTGTGCAGGCTGATGCCCATTTCATCGGCGGCAAGCTGCGCGGGCATCCCCTTGATGATGCACAATTCCATCGCTTGGTGGACGCGCCCCGTCAGTTCCGGGTACTCGCGGCGTCGGGGGAGGATGGTCGCAGCGCGCAACCGTGGATCAGCGGATGCCGCTGCCGCGCGCGCCGCACTGGGGGTCATGATGAAATCGAGCGCCAAGACGTGCGCGTACACCACCGTCCACGCGATTTGGGCGCGGACTTCGCCCTTAAGCAAATAGGCGCGCGCGCTGTACTCGGCGCACACCTCGATCAGTTTGATGTCGGCGTTCTGAGCGAGGCAAACGATCATCCGTTCATCGATCTTCGCGCGCAATTTCTGTAAGGTCGTGCGCAAGCCCGTCGCGCCACCCAAGTGATCGCCGTCAATGATGACAATATCCGGCTGTTCGGCGTGCGGCGTGCGGTCGAGATACTTCCAGAGTTCGTCCACCGTCTCGGTCAAGAACGTGACGCGCGTGCGCCGATCCCACGCCAAATAGCCGTTGACAGATTGCAGCGCGTAGTAATCGGTATCCATTACCACGACTTTGAGATTCACATTGATGAAATTAGTCACAGCGCCATCCCATCGGACGCTCACAACACATTCGCTACTGTAACGCAAATTTTTGCACACGCCAATTATTGGGAGGATACCAAGCGCCAATCGGGGGGACGCTGCGCCCGTCGCCAGCGGACGCCGACCGGATAGCCGATCAGCTTGGCGATATCCCCGACGGCGCGCAGAACCGGAATCAGCGCCGCTGCATAAGCGACGCTCAACGGCGTGCTGCGTGCGCCGTTCGCACGCGCCCAACGCAGATTGGCGGACAAGCGGCGGTAGGGAGCGCGTGTATAGATAGCGCCTCCAGCGAGTCCCGCCAGCGCGAACGCGGGATGGGCGAACAGCGTCAACGCTAAGATGAGCGGGAGCGCGATCAAGTAGGTGGCGTAGCGGATCGCGTGACGTTTGCGCCACAAATTGGCTTTGCCGTCGCCGCGCGCGTACAAATAGTACTGCTTGTAGAACGCGCGCAGCGTTTTTCGCGGGCGAAAGTGCGCGATGGCGTCGGGCGCGAACGCGAAGGCACATCCCACCGCTTTTAGGCGCAAATCGAACACCAAATCCTCACCGTAATCGAGCCATTCCGGGTAGCCGCCGACGCGCGCCCATGCGGCTTTGCGAAATGCGACGCTGCGGCTGCTTGGCAGAAAGCGCGCGGGATCGATTTCGTCCACCAGCGGCAGCGTCGTCGCGCCGAGCGCCGCCTCGAACAGGGTGCGCGGATCGGGCTGGAAGAAGCCCGCCGAAACCGCGATGTTGGGATCGTCTACGAGCGGCGCGACCAGCTTTTCGAGCCAATCGGCGTTCAAGGCGACGCCCGCATCCGTCGCCGCGATGATGTCCCCATGTGCCGCGTCAATCGCGCGATTGCGTCCCGCGCTGATGTTGCAGCCGGGCGCGATCACGACGCGCAAGGGGAGCGATTGGGTATACGACTCCAGCGCGGCGACCGTATGATCGCGGCTGCCGCCATCGCAAATCACGATTTCGTCGGGCGGGCGCGTCTGACGTGCCAATGAGTCCATCAAATGATGGATGGTGTCGCCCTCGTTGAGAACGGTAGCGATGACAGTGATCATAAAAGCGAGGACTGAGGACTGAGGGCTGGGAAAAACGCGCCGCTCAGGTTCAAAATGAGGGCTGTAGGGGCGTCCCGATGGAGTCGGGCGCGCCAGCGGCGCGCCCTTACATCCCCACGCCTTGAACACAAGCGAAGATCACCGGTCTTTGCACGCATCACGCTACCGGAGGAACAACACGCCGGGATCGAGCAGCCCGTTACGGATATTGCTCCACTGTGCATTGACGTTGGTCGAGGCACGGACTTCGAGATGCAGATGCGGCGCTTGGCTGTTGCCCGTGTTGCCGCACGTCCCAATCGTCTGTCCGCCTGTGAGGGTTTGCCCAGTCATGACCATTGCGGCTGACAAGTGTCCGTACAGCGCGAACAGCGCCGCGCCGCTGAGTCCGCGTGCCGTGAGACGGTCGCGTACCGATGCGGGCAGCAGATGATTGTCATAACGCACGACCACGAACGTCCCATAGCCGAAGCCCCAACCCTCGTCGCTGTAAATGCTGGTGTCGCCCAGCGAAAAGCCGTGCATGAGCGTACTCGGCTTGTCCGGCGTGCATTTGCGACACAACAGCACGCGCGTGACCGTGCCGCCGTTGGGCGCAGCGAGGATCGGTTCGCCCGTGTCCGCCCCGAAGTCCCAACCAAGATGTTCTGGTTCGCCGGGATTCTGATTGACATTGAAGCCGCGTACCCACCAATAGCGTCCCATCGGCGCGGGATATTCGTCGCCCTTGCTCAAGCCGAACGCTGACGCATCGCCGTTGATGCTCAAATAATCGTCGCGGACGAAGCCATCGCCGCTGCTCGCCGTGATCACGCGCACCCACTTGTAATTGCTCGATCCGCCTTGCGGCTGCGCGTTAACGATCTTGACCGTATCGCCGTAGTTCAAGCGCGTCAAGACTGCTCCGCTGACTGGTGCGGCACGCAAATTGATGCCCGCTTTACCGATTACTCTGCCGCGCGGTTCGGCGCTGATGGTGACGGGTACAACGGGCGCAGGGTTAACGGGCGCAGGCGTGACAGGTGCGGGCGCGACGGGCGTCGGTGTGGTATTCACTGGCGGCGTGGCAATCGGCGGCGGCGGCACGGCGGGCGTTCCAACGATGCGCCGCGCCATGCTGAACGCAATCGCCGGGACGAGCAGCACCGGATAGCCGAACGGCGTGCCGTCACCTTCAACTTCGATCAAATCGTCGCGGATCCAACCGTCGCCGCCGGATGGCAAGCGCACTTTCAACCATTCATACAGCTTGCCATTCATGCGCGTCCCCGCGCTGTCCGGCTGCGCGTCAAGTACTGTCAAGCCGCGCGTGCCGACCGACAAGCGCACGATCAGCGCGGCAGTCGTGGTCGGTGCAGCGCGCACGTTGATCTCTTTAATTGTCGGGACATTGCGAATGCCGATAACGTTCACCAAAAATTGTGCCATGAAACTCCCCCCATTCTGTCTTGCGTGGGCGTGCCAGCGGCACGCCCCTACGATGTGGGCATGAAACACGTCACGCCCCTACAAACCTGCTTGACGGATTATAAGCTCCAATACGCCTCTGCACCGCTTCTGAACGTGGAACCTCGCTCTTTTACTCAGTCCTGTCTTAGCGTACCAAAGGTTCCAAAATCGGATCGCCCGGTCGTCCCTGACTGATCCAGCCTGTGATGGTCGTCGGAACGACGCGCACTTGCCACCAAATCATCTGTTCGGCGCACACCGAGCCGCCAATGACTTCCAATGCGATGCCGTCGATCAGTGTAGCCACAACGCCCGCGTTGATCGTCGGATCAGTTCGCAGCGGACGCGGATTGTTGGCGTTCGCAATCACGGCGATGCGCGATCCGATGACGAGTTCGAGGGCGCGCCCGCAGTTCGACGGTTCGATGGCTGTAAACGGCACATTCTGCGACGACAGCCAATAGTTGCCGGGAAAACCCTCTGCAACCCAGCCTTCTAGCCCATTCGCGTTCACGCGCCACCAATTGATCTGGCTCGAACAGCGCGGGCCTTCTAAGATCGTGACGACCGTCGCTTCGGGCAGAATCGTCAGCGTGCGCCCGATCTGCGACGGCGTGCCACGAATGCGCACATTGTTCAGCACGCGCGCCGTCCCGCCGATGGTCATGGGCAGCGGCGTAAAGCAGACGTTGGCGGGATCGATCAGCGGCGCGGCGGGGAACAGGAAGATCAAACCCGGCTGTCCCTCTGCGACCCAGCCGGGTTCACCGACGCCTTCAACGCGCCACCACTGATAGCCGTCCGCGCAGATGGGACCCGCGATCAGCCGTAAGCGGACTTCGTTCGGATAGTAATTCGTGACTGCACCCGACAGCGTGGGCAAACTGCGCAGATTCACGCCGCCGCGCAGCAGCACATCTTGTCCGACCACGAAGTTTCCCGGCGTCGGGCAGGGCGGCTGTGTGGAAGTAGCGGGCGCGGTGAGGGTGACAAAGATGGTCGGCGCGGGCGTGGTTGGAATCAGCGTCCCGAATGTTGGCGTGATGTTGAAGACCTGCACATATTGGAATTGTAAGATGGCGAGATCGATGCCATCGAAGTATTCGACAATCAGAGAATGCGTGCCTGCCGACAAGCTGACGACGAACGTATCGGTTGTGAAGGTGCGCCCGGTAAATTTGTCCAGCACCAAGTTACCATCGATGCGGACGCGCACGCCGTCGTCGCTGCCGACCAAGAATTGATACGTGCCAGCGGCGAAGTTTTGGGACGCGACGAAGCGCGCCGACCAGTTATCGGGGTTGACGCCCGTCGCGGGGCTGTTCGTGCCGTAGTTGAAGTCGATGCCGCCGGGCAAGGTCTGCGTTAGCACCGTCGCACCGCTCAGGTCGGGCGAATTAAAATACGAGACGGTCCAGCCCGTGCCACTCGTTTGCGCCCAGATCGGCACGACCACGCCGAACGCGATCATCAGCAGCGCCAGCGCACCCATCAGCGCCCACCGCGCCGCCCGCTGCTTCTTCCGTCGCTCGATCATGCCCACCCCTTTCGCACATCGCCAGCACACGGCAACAGTATAGCATTATGTATTGGATGGCGGCGATAAATGCGTTTGTCAAGCCATGCAAAACCGCCGTTTTACGCGCGTTTGCCGCCCTATCGCTTGCAAACTCGACTGAGGCGCGTACAATCACATTATCACCCATGCACAACGGGAGCGCGTCAGTATGGCTTATGGACGGCTGGATGTCTTTTTCCCGGACGGGGTATTCAAGACGTTCTTGCTGACCACCTCGCCCGTCTCGATTGGGCGGTCAACGGGCAACACCATCCCGTTGGAAACAGATACGATCTCGCGCTATCACCTCTCCCTGACACAGCAAGATGGACAAGTGACGCTCGTCGATATGGAGTCCGCCAATGGGACATTCCTCGATGGCGAACGAGTCAAGCACAATGCCCCGCACACCCTATATGGGGGTGAAGAAATCCTGATCGGGGACTTGCGCATCATCTTTCACAACCTCGATGACAGCCCGACGCGCCCGGTCAACGTCCCCGAAGAAACGCTGACGCACCATGAACAGCGCGTCGATGCGGATTTTCGCGTCGAAGTCGAAAATCCGGCGCAAGCCATCCCGCCCGGCGCGCACATTGCGGCGACGGTCACGATTTACAATACCAGCGCCGCCGCCCAACATTACCAGCTCGAAGTCGAAGGAATGCCGAAGGGGTGGACGCGCATCGACCGCCCCGATGTCGAGATTCAGCCCGGCGAACACGCCGATATCATCCTCAGTTTCAAGCCAATTCGCCGCTACGACAGCGCGCCCGGCGATTATGTCGCGCAAATCACCATCCGCCCGCGCGGAAACACCGAGAAAGCGCTCGTGTGTCCGGTGCGGCTGCGTGTCCTGCCCTATGGCGGCTTTGGCGTGGCACTCGCGGCGCGCAGCCTCGAAACGGACGGGCAATTCCGGCTGTATGTGCAAAATCAGGGCAGCGCGCCGCTGCCGATTGCGCTCATGGGGCGCGATCTGCCCAATCGGCTGCGCTTCACATTCCCGATGGCGTCCATGACGCTCGCGCCCGGACAGCGCGCCGCCATCGATGGGCGCGTGCGCGCGCGGCAGCCGATGCTGTTTGGCGAGGCGCGCTCGAATCCCTTCGATCTGATCGTGCGCTCGTGCGACAGTGCCGGCTTCTTGGTAGCGACGCGCGGCTACCTGAACGAAAAACCGCTCTTGCCGACGTGGGCGGGCTTCGCCATCGGCGGGATCGGCTTGTCGCTCGTCGCGCTGCTGATCTTGTCGGTGATCTTGCTGCTGCGCCCCAATATCGTGCCGAGCATCGCGGCATTCACCCTCAGCAGCACGCGCGTGGCACAGGGCGCGCCGCTGCAAGTCGATTGGCAAGTGCAGAATGCCGAGCAAGTCAGCCTCGCGCTCGTGGAATCGTCCGGTACGGGAGGCGACGAAACACTGACCGAGTTAGCGTCTATCGACCTGCGCACGAACACGACGCAGATCGATACGAGCGCGCTCAACGGTGTTGTGCGCGTGGTGCTGATCGCGCTCAACGGCGACCAAAACACGCGCGCCGAACAATCCGTTTTCGTCTACGCGCCGCTGATGGTGACGCGCTTCGATTTCCAGCCAGCGCGCCTCGTGCGCTACGTCACGCAGACCGTCACCGTCGATTGGGAGGTCAGCGGCGCGCTCAGTACGCGCTTGAGCGGTGTGGAGTCGTGGAGTCAGGCGCCGCTGGACTCTGCCTATCCGGCGGCGGCGACGGTCAGCGTATCGGGCATCCCGACCGCGCCGATTGAACTGGTGTTGAGCGCGCAAAATGCCGACGGCGAGGCGATTACGCAGTCGTTGGCGATTCCGGTGATCGATCCGAGTTGCACAGCAGGCGCGGACAACACACCACTGTACGCCGGACCCGATATTACGCATCAAGTCTACAGCAATGCGTCCGCCAATACCCCATTGGTCGTGGACGGACGCACGCTTGATGGCGCGTGGCTGCGCTTTCCGTTGAGCGGTGGCGCGGCGGGATGGGGACAACGCGCGGCGTTTGTCTGTGCCGATACGTTCAACCCTGACCAACTGCGCATCGAGGCGAATTTGCCGCCGACGCCGACACCGCTGCCCACGCTGCTGCCGCCGCCGACGCGCACGCCGTCACGCACACCCACGCCCTCGGCTGCGACGCGGACGGCACAGCCGCCGACACCAACGACAGCGGGGTAAGGCGCGGGCGTGCCAGCGGCAAGCCCCTACAGTTACATGCGCGGCAAAAACCCCGCCTTGCCCTCTTTCAAATTCGGCAGCCTAGCCCGCAAGGTCGCCGCGACCTGTTCGTAACGCGCATCGTCCCAACCGAACGACTCTGCGAACTGGCGCGCCGCCAAGCCCGTCCCCGCCGCGAAGCGCGCTTTGCCCGCGTGGAACGGCTGCACCACGAAGCGATCCGCGCCCGTCGCCAACAACTGCTCCGCGAACGTATCGGCGTCGCGCACGGGTAGCAGCGGCGTCATGGTGATGCACACCGGCACGCCCGCAGCCCGTAGATCGCGCGCTGCCTTCAATCGCTGTGGAATCGACGCGCACGCTGGCTCAAACACCTTGCGCACCGTTTCATCATCGGTGGTAATGCTCAGGTTGACGCGCGCGGACAGGAATTTCGGGAACAAATCAGCGTCGCGCGTGACCAGCGTCCCGCGCGTCTGCACGACCAGATGCACGCGATGATGCGCCGCCAATTCTTCGAGCAGGGCGCGCGTCAAGCCGAGTTCGCGCTCGATGGGCTGATACGGATCGGTCACGCTCGACATATAAATGGTCTTATCGGTCAGCGGTTTGCGACGCAGCGATTTCAGCAGGTCAAGCGCGTTTTCTTTCACATCGATCCACTTGCCCCAATCATCCTGTTGACGCTGCGTCGTGGCGAAGAACGCCGCATAACAGTAGGTGCAGCCGAAGGCACAGCCAGAATAGGGATTGAGGGTGAAATCGAAGCCGCTGATGAAGCCGCTCGCGGGTGTCAGGATGCTTTTCGACTGTTTGAAGTTGAGCGTTGTGCGCCCTGACTTTGTGCGCTCGTTTTTCGTGCGTCTGCCCGCGTCGCTGATCATGATACCATCCCTATGAACTGAATTTATGTTCTAAACTATATCACGAACAGATGTGCGATGCAAGCAAAAACTAGCACGAACGACGCGAAGATCACAACGTTTTTCTTCGTGTGCTTCGCGCCTTTGCGTTCGTCGTGGAAAAGCTCGATTCAGAGGATGGTCAGCAGGTCGCGCAGATCGTCGAACAAGTAATCCGGCTGGCACGCGCTCAAATCGTCCTGCGTCCCAAAGCCCGTGCGCACCGCGACGGCAACCGCACCGCACGCCCGCGCGCATTGGATATCGGCGGGGGTGTCGCCAATCACGAACACCTGATCGAGTGCGAAATCGTGGGCGAACGTCGTGCGCGCCCGTTGAAGCGCCAGTGCAGGCAGATCATCGCGCGAGATCGCTTCGTCGCCATACGCGCCAACCGGAAACCACGCCGGATCGAAGCCTGCCGCGCGCAGTTTGACGGGCGCGGATGTGCGCACATTGCCTGTGACGATGCCGAAGGCGAGATCGTCGCGTTCGCGCAAGGCTGCGACGGTTTCCAGCGCGCCGGGACACGGAATGACGGGGTAGCCGACGATCACGCGCGCCAAGTGCTGCCCCATCGATTCGATATAGCGCGGCAGATGATCGCCAATGGCATCGGCGTTGAAGCCGTGCGGCGTGAGCAGTTCGATCAGCGTCGTCCAATCGGTCTTGCCGCCGAAGGTGTGCGTATCGATGCTGCCGTGCGTGCCGAAAATATCTTGCATCGCGTACTTGGTGGCTTCGCGTCCCGCGCCGCGCGTCAGAACGAGCGTGCCATCGATATCGAACAGGAGAAGACGGCGCACCATCACCAACCCCACGTTCCCGGCTCACCTTTGAAGGGTCCCACTACGTCGGCTGTGATCCAACCGCCGTAAAAGTCGCCCGCCTGTGCTTGGACGCGCTCGTCCCCGACGTAGCATTCATCGACGCGCGAGACGTAGAACGCCAGATGATCGGTGATCAACTCGAAGCCCTTGGACGGCGCTTTGTAGCTCCACGCGGCATTGTCAGACACCTTATCGCCCACTTTGATCGTCCAGTAGCTCGCCGCGCCTTTGAACTCGCAGAACGTCTCCTGGCGCGTCGGGGACAGATATTCCATGCGAATGTCGGCAGCGGGGATGTAGTAGCCGGGCGGGTGACTGGTTTCCAGTATGCGTTTAGCATGGGTGCTGTCCGCGATCACCACGCCGTTGAACACGATGCGCACATGCTTGCTTGTCGGTTCGATGCGCGGGGGGCGCGGATAATCCCAAACCGATTCTTGCCCCGCTTTTGGGGTTTGACGTTGGACATTTGCTGGCATTGGCTGTGCCTCTTTCTCGCTAACGATTGCGCCGTTATGGCGGCAGAAGGACGGTTGATCGCACTTCAACTGCCTTATTTTACGCGAGAATATGCAATCTAGTGCTGGTTGAGATTCGCGCCGCCACGAAAATATCAGCACGGCAGCATTCACGGGCTGCGCGTTTCGCCGTATACTGAAACGACGAAAATTGATTGTCATCACGTTGAATACAAAAAAGATTCACCGCGCCGCAACCCGCCGTCGCCCACTGCATCAACTTCATCCGCTTGTCATTGCGGATCGTCCGTTTCAACGACCTGACTTTTTCGTTACTGAAGGGATCGTTTTGCGTTCTCATCGTCCCCCTACGACACCGTTTTTATCATTTACTCTCTCTACATTAATGAAAAAAGTTCAAACACAAGCCGGAGCAACCCATGAAACGCATCATCATCACCGAACAAGGCGAACCGTCGGTCATGCGCTACGAGGATGCGCCGATCCCCGAACCCGGCGCGGGACAGGCGCGCTTGAAAGTCGAAGCAATTGGCGTCAACTACATCGACACGTATCAACGCGGCGGACAGTACAAGGTCGCGCTGCCGTTCACGCCCGGACAAGAGGCGGCGGGCGTGATCGATGCGCTGGGCGACGGCGTGTCGGATTTCAAGGTGGGCGACCGCGCCGCGTTCGGGTTCGGCGTGCCGGACGCATATGCGGACTACGTGATCGCACCCGTCGAAAAGCTGATTCCCGTGCCAGCGGGCGTCGAGTCGCGCATCGCGGCGGCGGCGCTGCTGCAAGGCATGACCGCGCACTACTTGACGCATGATACCTTTCCCCTGCAAACCGGACAGTCGGCGCTCATTCACGCGGCAGCGGGCGGTACAGGACAGCTCATCGTGCAGATGGCAAAAATGCGCGGCGCGTTCGTGATCGCCACCGTCGGATCAGCGGCGAAAGCGGAAATCGCGCGCAAACTGGGCGCGGATGCCGTGATCAACTACACCGAACAGGATTTCGAGGCGGAAGTGCGGCGCATCACAGCGGGCGCGGGCGTGGATGTGGTCTACGATAGCGTCGGCAAAGACACGTTCGACAAGAGTCTGAACTGCCTACGGCGACGCGGGTTAATGGTCTTGTTCGGACAGTCCAGCGGCGCGATTCAGCCACTCGATCCGCAAATCTTGAACGCGAAAGGCTCATTGTATCTCACGCGACCGTCGCTGGCGGCGTACACCGCCACGCGCGACGAACTGCTGCGCCGCGCGTCTGACGTGTTCGACGGCATTGCGCGCAACACGCTGCACATCGCTATCGACCGCGAACTGCCATTGGCGCACGCCGCCGACGCGCACATCGCGCTCCAGAGTCGCGGCACGGCGGGCAAGATTTTGTTGATTCCCTAAACGACCGTTGGAAAATGATGGCTCATGTTCAGAATGCGTGCAGGGGCTTGGCACGCCCCTACAGCATTTCTTTAGCCTACGGGCGAGATCGGGAGCGTGAACACGAACACGCTCCCCCCATCTGGATTGTCCTCGATCCAGATGCGCCCGCCGTGCGCCTCGCTGACTAAGCGGCAGAACGCCAACCCCAAGCCCGTCCCACGCCGCCGCCCTTTGCGTCCCTTGATCTGCGCAAAGCGGTCGAAAAGACGCGGCTTCTCTTCGTTCGGAATACCAGGTCCCGAATCGATGACCTCGACGCGCGCGAAGCCCGGCGATCCATCCAGTGAATTGCCCTCGCCCGGCATCCGCGCGCGCACGATGATCGTGCTGTCGAGTGGGCTGAACTTGAGCGCGTTGTCGATTAAATTGAGCAGCAAGCGTTCGACTTTATCGGCATCGATGGGCAGACTCGGCAGATCGTCGGGGAGATCAGGCTCGATCTTGATATTCAGTTCGTGCGCCAATGGGCTGAGTTCAATGCACACGCTGTCAATCAGCGTTGCCAAATCCGTCGGCTGAAGGTCGAGCGTCATGTGTCCGCTCTCCATGCGCGCCACGTCCATCAGTGCGTTGACCCGCCCCAACAGCTTGCGAATCGAGCGGCGGCTCGACTCGCTGGTCGTCTCCACCACCTCACGATACGGGCTTTCGGATGGGATCGTCGAGGTCAAGATGCTCAAGCCCGTGGTAATCGCCGTTAGGGGTCCCCGCAAATCGTGGACGATCATGCGCGAGAAATCATCACGCGCTTGTGCCAACTGCGCCGCTTCGCTCTCGTCATGGAAAACCAACATCACGCCCATCGCGTGCCCTTCATCGTCGTAAACCGGGATGGTCTGGCGCAGGATCGTGAGTTCGTCGCCCATCTCTCCAATTCGCGTGTATTTAAACGACGGACGATCTGTCCATGTGCCGCGCAAATCGGCGACCAACCGCTGTAATTCATCACGCGCAACAAACCCCAGATTGCCCGTGATGTCGGGCGCGTTCGTCAGATTATCGACCGCACGCCCGATCAGATCGTCCGCAGATAAGCCCAGTATCGATACGCGCGGATTTGCCAGCGCGATCAGTCCATCAGCGTCGATCAGCAAGATCGCCTCGTCCATCGCGTTCAGAATGACCTGCAATCGGTCGAGCGCCTCTGCAATGCGCCGAAACAAGCGCGCGTTGTCGATAGCAATCACGGCTTGCGTCGCCAATTGTCCAACGAATTGACTATCTTCAAGCGTAAAAGCGTCCGCCCGGTCGGTTTCCAAAGCCAAGACGCCCAACCACAGCTCGCCGCGCCGGATCGGTGTCAGAATCAGGGCGCGGCTGGACGGCAGCAAGGCATTGGGAGGCGGCACATCGCCCGCGCTGCTGTCCAAGATCGGGTTGACATCGCGCCCGACCGCCTTCCACGCGCCGCGAACCGCCGCATCGACATCCGCGAATGTATCATCGGGATACCCGCGCGCTGCCCACGCTTCAACATGACCTGTACGTTCGCTAATCAGCGCTATAAACCCAGCGGCAGACACGCCCATGCGCGGCAGTACTGCGTCCAGCGCGTGCCGCACGACGACCTCACAGATCGTGGTTAGGTTGATGAGCGCCGTCAATTCTTGCCCAATTCCCGCCAATGCCAACAACTGCCCAACGCGCCGTTCCAATGCTTCATCGGTGATGGCGAACAAACGCGCATTTTCAATCGCTTGTGCGGCTTGATTGGCGAAGGTGCGCAGCAGTTCGACGCTTTCGGGGGACAACGACGGCGGGTCGTCAAAATACAAGCCGATTATGCCGCGACTGATCGCCCCGACGACCAGCGGAAGTTCGATCCAACCACGTTTGTGTTCACGCGCCATCTTCTCGCGCAGATGTACCGTGCGCACGTCGGTTGTGACATCAGCCACGACCAGCGGCGGCTGCTCGTTCAGCGATCCGGCGGGCGCGCTGCCGATCAGCAGCGGCGTCGGCGGCTGCGCGATCAACTCGGCGCTGAAGCCCGCACACCGCACAAGCAGCGGTGACGCAGCGCGATCATCCCAGCCCAGATACACCGTCACAGCGGACGCGCCCGACAGCGCCGACGCCGACGTGATTACGGTGTCTAAGACGCCCTCTGGCGACAGCGTGCCGGACAGCAGCGCCAAAATATTATTGAGTGTTGCCAGTTGTTGTACGCGCGCGGTCTGTTCCTCTTGGCGGCGGGCATTTTCCAGCGCCACGCTCGCGCCCGCCGCGATGATCGTCAGGCGGCGGGCGTCGTCGCGGTCGAACAAGCGCGCGCTCGTGCGCGAAACCACCGCCAGCGCGCCGAGCGATGCGCCACCACTCATGAGCGGCACGCCGAGCCACGACACCACATCAGCAGGCACTTCCATGCCAATTTGCGCCGCGCTCATACGAACGCGCGATGAGATCAGCAGCGGCGCGCCCGTTGTTTGCACATGCGCGATGAGGCTGTGACCATTCGGGGCGAGCGAGTCCAACAGGGGAACGCGGGGCTGTCGCAGCGCGATCTCAACGTCGCTGACCTCCATCAGCGCGCGCACATGCCCTTTGATAGAACGCAAGAGCGGTTGAAGTTCGGTGGTCGATTGCAGCGTTTCGCTCATCGATGCCAACGACTCAAGTTCTTCCATGCGCCGCCGCAGCCGTAAGCGTGCGTGACTGATACCATACATGAACAGGATCACGAGCATCAGCGCGGCGATCAACAGCACAAATGCTGTGCGCGACAGTTGGGCATAGGCATCGGCGGCGAGAATGGCAAACGGCGTTGGCAAAATCAGCGCCGCGATCAACTCGACCGCCCCGCCCGCGCTCGAATGCCAGCGACCTTCAACGGCAGGCGATGCTGCCTTTGGGCGCGGGTTGAGAACGCGCACATCAAACAGGAACAGCACCGCGTTGACGCCAACGTAAACCAGCGTAAATGGGATCAGCGGCAGCAGCGTCTCGCTGTTGATGGTGCGGAACGGAAGTGCGCCGCCAATCGCTTGATAGGTGAGACTGGCGGCATACAGGCTAATGACCGCGCGCGCGACGCCAACGCCAAGCGACGCCAACGCCGACGGCGTGAACGCCACCAACGCTTGTCCGCGAAAACGCTGCGTGGCGCGCCAGCCGAGAGCCGCACTTTCGCCCAGCAGCGCGCCGACTCCCACTGCCCACAATGCGCCGTCTTGCGCCATCGCCGGCAGCGATAGACATGCCACCATGCCAATTCCATGCGCCAACGATAGTTCGCCCGTAACCAGCGCCACGTTGAAAACGACCGCCAGCCCCGTCAGCGCGAAGGCGATCAACAGCGGCGCTGCATAGACAGACAGGGAAATCGGATCGGGCAAATTGAAGAGCAAGAGCGCCGCGCCCGCCCCTGCGATCAACCATCGAATGATGTTGCGTTGGTTTTCCGCCACAAAAACACCGTCTCACCCTTATTCTCTCTGAGCATAACACGATCTTCGCCCCGATGGGTGAAATGACGATACTGCGCGAGTATCAATCCTGTTATGGCATAGTGAACAAATGCAAACCGATCCCACAGCGGGATCGCATCCGCCAGCCCGAAGATTGCGTGCGCCAGCAAGCCAGCAGCGCACGCAGCGGCGATCCCGCGCGTGGGCGCATCGCCGCGCCGCCACAACCGCCATAATAGTAATGTCAAAACCCCGTACCAACCTGTGAACATCAGTACGCCGGGAATCCCCATGTCGGCGGCGAGTTGCAGCCATTCGTTATGGGCGTGCGGCAGCACTTGCGTCTCATAGCCAACAACGGGGTAGCGCGCGCGCACCCGCCCATCGCGGAACATATTCAGCCCGACGCCCGTCAGCGGATAGTCCACCGTCATATCCAGCGCCGACTCCCAGATATAGAGGCGCGCGCGCCAACTGCCCTCATCGCGGTCGCTGATCGTGGCTTGACCGGTCGCCAAAATTTCAGACAAGATAATCAGTTCGATGATCGTCAACAGCGCCACGCCAGCGATTGCCAGCGCGCGGCGGCGTCCTGCGGGAATGAGCAAAACGCTCACGACGAACAACGCGGCGATAATCCCGCCAATCGCCAGGCGGCTCTGCCCCATCATCGCGCCGAACAGCCCGATCCAAAACACGACCGCCGCCGCGCGCCGCTGTGTCGGATGCGCGGCAGACAGCGCGATCCCCGCCATCAGCGGGACGAGCGTCGCCAGCACGCCGCCGATTTCGTTCACATTGAAGCCACCACGAATCATATCCCAGTTGGGCAAACGAGGCAGCGGATCGATCAGAAAACGAAGCTGATCCGACTTTTCCGACCATGCTGACGCACCAACCGACAAGATCGCCACCAACATACCTAATGCAATCAGCGCCCACGTACTGCGGCGCATGTCCCCGCGCAGCCGAACACTTTCGACCAACGCCGACGTGAGGACGATGCCTAAGATTGGGCGTCCGAGCATCATTAATCCGCGCGTAAAAGGCAGTGTATTGTCTTGCCCGCCGACGACACCGCTGTCTGCAACGACGATATTCAACAGACATAAGCCCATAAAAGCCAACCATACATTGTCCATACGTGTTGGCGTCCAGAGGCGCCCGCGCGCGATCCAACGCGCCGCCAGAATGGGAATCAGCAGCACCAACGCCCATACTCGACGCGGATCGGGATACCAAAAAGCAATTAGCATGATGACCAACAGCAGCGACTCGAGGCGTGTTATTCCGCGCGCTATCTGCTTGACAAATAGGTACATCGGTGATAGTCCCATTGATTGACCTTTTAAGAGCCATTGTTATTCGTTAAACATCGTTATCTTGAATCTATAATCTATAGCGTATATCACAGGGTATTCAATTGCTTATTGACAATTCAAAAATGATCGTTTAGTCTATGTTAGAGTGTCTTACTTGTTTCTGAGTTGACAAGGCATATCCATTTGGCAACTAGTCAATTGTCAAAATATACCTCCTTGTCACCATCAGAAAAGTTTTTTGTCGATGATATACTAAGAAGATGGTTTTGATACCATCGGCGCGTGTTTCATCGGCTCGTTTTTTCATTGCTTCAGCCTGTGAGGAGGCTAATATGTACCCGACTGAAACCACGCGGGTTTCACTGGCATCGTTCCGTGAGCGATCCGAAGGTCACAAGGTCATTCTACTCTATCCGTGGAACAGTTACCGCAACCTATTCTTGTCATACTACCTAACCAGTATGAAAGAGGGATTGCTCTATTATCGTATAACCAACGAACATATGAGCATCAGCGATTGGATGGAAGGTCTAGTTGTTGAGTTTAACGATGTAATCGGCAAGTTTGGTGATAACTTGACGAAAGCATTAGAAGACCCCAAGCCAGCGAAGCTCGGTGAGGCGCTCGGCAAAGACCTCAAGGGCATCGCCAAGCACGAACGAACGATTTTGTTCTTCGACGAATTGGATCGCGTCCCGCTTGATAGTGACTTTGAAGCGTTTATGAACGCCTTGGTCAAAAATTTGCCCGCGAACGTGCAGATCGCCTTTAGCGCGCGCTTGTTGACCCATTCGCCGTGGACAGAAATGATCAAGTCGGGTATCGCCGTCGTTCTCGGAACGGAACACCGTCGCAATGATTTGATGTTCGTCGTCGAGACCACGCCCAAGCCCCAGTTGGAAGTCTATGCGCTCGGACGCGGCTACGCGCTCGTCAACGGGCAAATGATCACCAATTGGGACGGCGCATTGCCCCGTAACCTGTTTTTCTACTTCATGGATCATCCATTAGTCACGCGCGATGAAATCTTTACCACGTTCTGGCCCGATTTGAGCGTGAAAGAAGCGACCAATGTGTTCCATGTGACCAAGCGCAAGATCACCGAGCGCGTGAGCATGAAGGTTGCCCTGCCCGGCAGCTATGAATTGACCCAGTACAACAGCGGCTTTTATCTGCCGTCGGACAAGCTCGTCCGTCACTATGATGTTGCTGACTTCCAAGAAGCGGTCGAGCGCGCGATGGTCGCCAAGACTCAGCGCGAAGAATCGGCGCTGCTGCTGCGCGCAATTGACCTGTACAAAGCGCCCTTCTTGCAGCAAATCGAGATGAAGTGGGTCCAGGAACGCCGTGAACAACTGCGCCAACTGTACGCACAAGCCTTGATCTCCATCGGGCGGATCGCTGAAAAAGACGGCAAAGATCAGGACGCACTCAGCTATTTCACGCGCGCGCTGAAAGAAACGGCAGAGCGCGAAGATATCCATCGTTCGTCCATGAATCTGTACATCAAGATGGGCATGAAAGACGACGCGCGCCGTCAATATCACAAGCTGGAACAAGTCTTGCACGAACGGCTCGGCATCAACCCGTCGCGCGAGAGCCGCGAGCTGTACGAATCGATTGATCGCTAACGTTTCCTGTCCGGCTGTGCGCGCTCCAGACCTTCGTTAAGATTCGGGGAAGCCGGTCGGAACATTATGTTTGCCAACCATCAAGGGGTTGGGGAAACGCGCATGATGCGTGTTTCGCCCAACCTTTTTTTTGATTCACGGCTATAATTAGACTGTTTTCATAGAGAGAACAACAAGCGTGATTGCGTCCGATAACGACCTGATGCCCTACGAATCCACCACGCCGCCCGATCATACGGGCGTGATGTTCGCGTCGTTCGTGCTGATGTGCCTCGGTTGGGGCGGCATGTACCTGCTGGTCACAAACACGCTGCCGCGCGTGGGCGAACGCTGGCAGTTCTTCCTGCTGCTGCATGTGGCGGTCGCGGCGACGGCGCTGCCGTTCCTGCGCTATCTCAATCTGCGCTTCACCCCCCTCACGCGCCAAGCGCCATCGGGCGGCGTGTTCGTGCGCCAAAGCGTCTGGATCGGCTTGTTCGCGGTGACGTGCGCGTGGCTGCAAATCCCGCGCGTGCTGACGCCCACCGTCGCGTTCTTTGTCGCGCTGGCGCTGGTGGTGATCGAAGTCTTTTTGCGCGCGCGGGAACTGCCGACTGAGCGGTACGACAACTGACGGCGTGAGCGGGTGATCTTCGACCCGCGCATGATCGCGCTGGAACGGGGCAGCGTCCCCATCACCGGACTTCTCGCTCACTGAGCAGCAAAAGGTAAATCATGCGTCGTTCCCTGTTTCCGGTTCTGATCTTATTGGCGTTCTACAGCGCGGCGCTGGCGGTTGCCGCCGTTGCCGCCGTGCCGGACATGAATATTTCCACGTTCGAGAACTACACTCAGACTGAAGACTTTGATTGCAGCCTTGTCGCGCTTGATTCAACACTAGAATTCGTCGATAACCAAGTGCGCTTCACGATTCGCAACAGCTACTACTTGCCGTTGACGCTCCATCGGGTGAATTTAGACTGGGATACACTGCAACTCTATCCCGACATGGGCGTTGGCGTGATGCAATTGGCATCAAGCCTGATTTGGAACACGGTGACACCTGATCAATCGCCTGCAACCGTGATCGGTGCGCCACCCAGCGAAGCGCCGTTCAATGCGGGCGCGCCATTAACTATTCAGCAAGCGAACGTTGGTGGTGCAATCCCTTCAGCAACCACGCTGTCAGTCACAATCTTCAACGGGCCCCATCCGTTGTTTCCCAGGTTGCAAGCGCACAACTTCGACGGTACGGTGATCACCGTCATTTTCAACGGCACTGAATGCGATCTGCCATTCAATGCCAATCCGCTGAACTGCACACCCGGCGCGCTGTCCATCTCGGCAGTCGATTTCTCGTCCGGCAACGGCGTCGCAACCTTCGACATCACCAATCTGACCGATACGAACGTGAACCTCGTCGGCTTCTCACTCAACTGGTTGCGCTACGGCAGCATGGAATTGTGGCGCGTGCGCGGCGGCGGCGGGTCGTTGGGGGCAAGCCTTCCGATCTGGGAAAACGCGGCGGCAGCGGGCGATATCGTGCCGCCGACGATTGGCGGCGTGACGCCCGACACGGAAGAAGGCACATGGCTCAACAACCTGAGCGCCGATGCGAACAGCAGCACTCGCATCTACGTCCAATTCTTGGGCGCGGGGACGCCGCCGCTCCCAATTGCCGTGCCGGGCGTGCAAGCGTCCGATTTCAACGATTCGACCTTCTATTTCGATATTCCCGGTTGTAATCAAGTCGGCGTCGCTGTCCCAGTCAATGACGCGCTGATCGACAATGGCGCATTCACCAGCGGGCTGTCATCGTGGCTGATCTACGGCGATATCGAATACGAACTGGTGAACGGCGTGTTCCGTTTCCGGCGTCCCCTCGGCGGCGTGGGAACGGTCGTGTTCCAAGAGTCGGGCGTGGCGCTCTCTGCACCAAACGGACTGCGCGGATCGTTCCAACTCGGCAACGCCAGCCCGCAGCGCCAGCGCGTCGGCGTCCTGCTGCACGACGCCGATTTCAGCGATACGACCTTCTGCGCGTTCTGGTTGCCCGCGAATACCCCGCTGGCGACCTATGGCGTCGAGTTCATGACACAGCAGCCATGGGCGGACGTAACGCTGTCATTCTATGCGTCCACCGCCGTTGACTCTGGCTGGATCGAGATCGACAATGTGCAATTCACGGCGAATGTGAGCGTCCCCGCCGCGCAAACGCGCTGCATCGATGCGCTCGCGCCGTCGTTACCGTAACCATCACCAGCATCGGGGCGATCCCGCTGGATCGCCCCGACGCGCTCGTATCGTTATAAAGGATAACGCCAATGTCCCACCTCGATGAATATCTCGCCCGCAAGCACGCCGCGCTCACCGCGAAGCAAGCCGCCTTCACCGCCGCGCCGGATTCCGCGCTGGTCACGCTGCACGCCGCCGCGAAAGTCGCGGGCAACAGCGGGATTCGCCCCGTCAAGATGGGCGACTACACCGTGATCACCGACTCCGCGCCCGGCTTGGCGGGCTATGGCTTGGGCATCACCGCGCCAGAGATGCTGCTCGGCGCGTTGGCAAGCTGCCTCGCGCATTCGTATGTCATTCAGGCGGCGCTGTTGGGCGTGCCGCTCGATGCGCTCGATGTCGAAATCAGCGGACAGTTGGATTTCACGGGTGTGGTCGGCTTGCCCGTCACGGACGCGCCCGCGCTGCAAAATATCGCCTACGCCGCGCGCATCGAGTCGCCCGCGCCGCCGGAAGCCGTGCAAAAGCTGCATGAACTGGTCGAGCGCTACTGTCCGGTGCTGAACACGCTGCGCCTGCCGATGGATGTGCGCCGCGCGACCCCCTAAACGTCGCCGCTCCCGCCGATATCGGCATCGATCTTGGCGGGATCGTCGCCACGCATCAGCCGCTGTGTCACATCGTTGAATGCCGGATCGCTGACCACCTCATCTTGTCCCAGTTCGTGCATCATGCGCCCGACTTCGCGCGAGTCGCCGCCCTCCAAGACCGACAGCATGGCATCCGAGTCCATCTTGGCATAGTTGAGCGTCGGCTTGGCGATGCCCACGCGGCTGATCAGCCGCGTCAAATCGGGGCTGCCACAGTGGGTACAGGTCTTGGTCGCCGCGTCATAGTCCCTATAGCTCTTGTAGAATAGGCTGACTTTGCGCGTACAATGGTTACAGTGGTATTCGTAGACAGGCATGTTCGCCTCCCAATCATCTACAGCATTATACGAGAGAAAAAACCCATGCTCAATGAGCCATCAACCAATCCGGGTGCCGCGTCCAATCCGCCGCCTAAGCGTCACCCGCTCGAAGATCGCCCCGCGCGCCCAACGCCGGACGGGAACGCGCCGAACACTGCACCGCGCCAACAGATCATGCTCCACATTCCGACGGTCAAGCCGACGTTTACGCTGATTTTCATCGGCGCAATGGTCGTCATCTTCGTCATCCGCGCGCTGTCGCCTGTATTGGACGTGGAGCTGTTCTTGTGGGGCGCGAATCATCAGCCGGATGTGTTCGGAAAAGGTGAATTTTACCGCTTGTTCACGTCGATGTTCCTACACAGCAGCATCTACGCACCGGATCGATCCTTCGCGCTGCAAAACAGCCTGCATCTGGTCTTCAACGCCTATATCTTGTTCGTCTCTGGCGGCTCAGTCGAACGCTTCTTCGGGCATTGGCGCTTCAAGATCATCTTCGTCTTGGGCGGGCTGACCGGATCGATCCTGAGCGTCGTGCTAAATCCGTCCGCGATTTACTCGGTTGGCGCGTCGGGCGCGGTGTTCGCCATCTTGGGCGCGGAGTTCGTTTATATCTACAAGCATCGCAAGTTGTTGGGCGCGCGCGGACGGGCGCAAATGCAGAATTTGATCATCATGGGGGTGTTGAATCTGGTGTTGGGCGTGCTGTCGAGCGCCAGTCCCGCCGGAATGCGGATCGATAATTGGGCGCATATTGGCGGCGCGCTCGGCGGCTTGCTGCTCGGCTGGATCATTGCGCCCGATTTGCTGTTCAAGCGGCATCCAACCATCCCCAACGAACTGATGGCAACGGATCGCAACCCCTTGCGGCTGCACGCGCGCGCGATCTCGCTGTATCTGGCGGCGATGGTGAGCGTTCTGATTGTGGCTTCGCAGGTGGTGATGTAAGGGAAATGCTGCGTCAACGAAGGATTGAGCAAAAGAAAGTGGCACAACGTCGCTATTTGGTCAGTCCTTTGCCCGCAGTCCTTCTTTTAGAGACCATTTGAGAAGTTTTTTCACCTCACCCCCCGACCGGCTTTTCATTGCATGGAGAGGGGGTTGGGGGTGAGGTGAACGGTTTAGAGCCTATCCAAAACTCAGGTCATCTACCTTTCTTTTCTTTGCGCCTTTGCATTCTTGCGTTCCTCATTTTACTCTTTTATTCCGCCTCCAATACCAGCGCCGCTCCCGCCGCCAACGCGCCCACTTGCAGCGCGCCATCCTCGACGCAGTACGTCGCTCCCGACAGCAGATCGCGGAACGCGATGCCGTCCGCCAAGCCCGCGCACACCGCATCGAGGGCGAACGACGCGCGCGCGTCCCGATTGCCGACGATGATCAACCGCTGTGTTTTCGACTGGCGCTGATACGCAACCGTCCCATCGTCCGCATAAAGTTCCTCGAATGCGCCCTCAATCAACGCCGACGATTCGCGGCGCAGCTTGATCAGCGTCTTGTAATGCGCCAACAAGTCGGTATCCCACCCCGCTTCGTCCCACACCATCGGGCGGCGGTTGTCGGGGTCGCTGCCGCCGGGCAACCCGATTTCTTCGCCGTAGTAGATGCCGGGAACGCCCGGATAGGTCAGCAGGATCGTTGTGCCGAGCTTAATCATCGCTTTATCACCGTTCACCGCCGTGAAAAAGCGCGTGATGTCATGGCTGCTCAACAAATTGTATTGTCCGCGCGCCACCTGCCACGGGATCGCTGCGCGCACCGCCCGCCACTGCTCGATCATCGCTTCGCCGGGCAGCCGCGTCGGATCGACACGCCCCTCGATGGTGCTGGAGAACGGCGCGGTCGTCAGCCAGCGGCGCAAGGGATAGGTGAAGCCGAGATAGTTCATCACGGCGTCCATCTCGTCGCCTTGCAAATTCGTCGTGGCGTCGAAGAAATGTTCGCCCATGAAATACGCCGTTGGGTTGTCGCCTTTGATCGCGCGGCGCATCCCGCGCGTGACCTTGTGTCCAAGTTGGATTTCGCCTTGCAGCGCCATCATATTGAACACATCCAGCCGCCAACCGTCGATCCGGTAGGGTTCGTGCAGCCAGCGCCGCAAGACCGACTCGTGCGACCGATACATGGCATCGCGCAGCGCCTCGCTGCGATAATTCAGCTTCGGCAGGCTTTTCACGCCGTTCCACATCTCGTAGCTGTGGGGATGCGTATGGAACGTAAAATAATTGCGCATGTCAGCGTCAGCATCCGCTTGCGCCGCCTTAAACCATTGGTGTCCCACGCCAATATGATTGACTACAACATCGACGATCATCCGCATCCCGCGCCGATCCAACGCCTCGCGCAAGCGCACGAGCGCCTCGTTGCCGCCGAAATGGGGATCGACGTTCTCGAAATCGGACGTGTCGAATTTGTGATTGCTCGGCGCGGTGAAAATGGGCGAAAGATACAGCGCGTTCGCGCCCAACGCCTGAATGTAGTCGAGTTTTTGGACAACGCCCGCCAGATCGCCGCCGTAGAAATCGGCGTTGCCGCCCTCTTTCCACGTCAACAGCGGATCGCTCCACGCGCGCCGCTGCGTCCGCTTGCCGTCGAGCGTCCACGCGCCGGGCGGCACATCGTTGTCAGGGTCGCCGTTGCAGAAGCGGTCGATGAAAATGTGATACATCACACTGTCATGCACCCATGTCGGCGCGTGGTAATCCGCCAACAATTTGAAATCGTACAGGCTCAGATTTTCGGCGCGGCTGACGCCCCATCCGCTGACATGGTAGGCAGCATCGTCCGTATAGACCTTGAAGCGATAGGCGTTGAGCGGGTTGGCGGCGCGCAAGCTGCCCTCCCACCACGCAACCGCGCCGTCTTGTCCGGCGAAGCGCATGGCGTCGATGTGCTGTTCGCCGTCGGGGACGCTGCGCAAAAAGACGCTGCGCACGGGCGCATTCGCCGGGACGCGCATCCGCACGGTGACAACTTCATTCAGGCGGGGCTGCGGATTCGAGACGTACAGCGCCGATGCGTCGTGATGGATGCCTTGTGTCCAAGCTGCGTTCATGAGTCGCTCAACAAATACTGCGCCAACAGATGCGTCGTGTTCAAAATGCTCTCCCTGTGCGTGCGTTCGTAGGCGTGCGACGCTTCGACGCCGGGACCGATCAGCGCGACTTGGGCATCGCCGCCCGCGCGCCAATAGGCTGATCCGTCCGACGAATAAAACACGTAAATGTCGGGCTTGTGCGGGATAGCGTGCTGAAGCGCCAAATTGCGCAGCTTGTGCGTCAAATCGAAATGATACGGACCCGACGCATCCTTGATGCAAATGCTCACGGAAAATTCGTCCGAGTTCTGCGACTCACCCAGCGCGCCCATGTCGATAGACAGCAGTTCCGTTAGCGCGCGCGTCCAACCGGACGATCCGCCATGTCCGACTTCTTCGTAGTTGGCGATCAGAAATTCGGTGTCCCACGCCGGACGCACGCCCGCGTCACGTAATGCCATGATCGCGCCGTAAATGTTGGCGACGCCCGCTTTATCGTCCAAGAAGCGCGATTTGATGAAGCCCGTATCGGTCACTTCGACGCGCGGATCGACGAAAATGAAGTCGCCCACATCGATGCCGAGCGCGCGCGTATCGGCGGCGCTGGACGTTTTCGCATCGAGCCGGATTTCGATGTTTTCGGCGCTGCGTTCGCTGGTGCGCAGGTTCGCGTTGACATGCAAGCTCGGATTGACCATCTGCGCCGTGCCGCGAAAGCGCGTATCCGCGAACGTGCGCACGGTGACGCCTTCGCTCTCGACGGAGTTGTACGAGATGCCGCCGATGGGCGACGTTTTCAGGCGTCCGTTGGCTTTGATCTCGCGCACCATGAGACCCAAGGTATCGAGATGGGCAGTCACGCCGCGCGCCTTGTCGGACGTTTCGCCGCACCACGTCAGCATCAGCGCGCCCTTGCCCGTCTCGTGGATGTGCAAATCGGGGATGTTGAGCGCCTCGAAGGCGGCGCGCGTATAAGCGTTGGCTTCGCGGTGATAGCCGGTGGGGCTTGGAATGTTGAGCAGCCCGATCAGAAAGTCGATGGTGGGGTCGAGGGGGATGGTGAGGTGGGTCATCTATCGTCCTTTAAGCGTTGACATGTTGCTGCAAAGTCTATCACAGGTGTTGGAGGACTATCAGCCTGTCAATCGATGCGTTAAAGTCATGTCAGCAAGATCGAATCAATGCACGTCATGTTGAGGGCGAAACCGATGACACAGTTGATCACCACGCTAGGGCGCAAAAATGCCGACGAATTGGGCATGATTCTGCCGCATGAGCATGTCTTTGTTGATTTGCGCACATGGGATCAGCCCGGCTATGCCCAAGCCGATCCCGACGCGGTGATCGCGCTGATGCAGCCGGAAATCGAGCGCATCAAGGCAATCAATATCACCGCATTGGTCGAATGCAGCACCGTCGGCGTGGGACGGCGGGCAGACCTTGACCGCGCGGTCTCCGAAGCGACCCACTTTCCGATTGTCGTGCCGACGGGCATCTACCGCGAACCGTGGATTCCAACGTGGGCGGTCGATGCGACGGAGGACGCGCTCTACGATTGGATGTTGAGTGAATTGCAGGGCGAAATCGAGTCGAGCGGCGTGCAAGCGGGCTGGATCAAACTCAGCGCGGGCGACGATGGCATCACCCCGACCGAAGCGAAAATCTTGCGGGCGGCAGCGCGCGCGGGCGTCGTGACCAACGCTATCATCGGCAGCCACACGATTCGCGCGCGCGTCGTCAAAGACCAACTTCAAATCATCGAGGACGCAGGCTACACCGCCGCACGCTTCATTTGGATTCATACGCAAGCCGAAGCGGACGTTGAACTGCATCTTGAGCTGGCGCGGCGCGGCTGTTGGATCGAATATGACGGCATCGGCGGTTGGGGCGATGACGATACCTATGTCACGAACATTCAGCGCGTCCTCGATGCAGGTTTGGGCGATCAACTGCTGCTCAGTCATGATCGCGGTTGGTATGATCCCGCCCAACCGAGCGGCGGCGTCCCCAAACCGTACACCTATCTCAGCGAGGTATTGCTGCCGAAACTGCGCGCCAGCGGCGTCGATGAGGCAGCGATCCGGCGGCTGACGCATGACAATCCGTTTCGGGCGTTTGCCCGCTGATCCGGCGCGGGCGCGGACGTTCCGTTGAGAATACACCGCTCAACGGTTATAGTAGCTTCGTTTAACCTTTCATTTGACGGTGATTCATGCGCCGATACGCCCGCGATATCGCTATTCTCGGCTTGCTGTTCCTGCTCCCGCTGATCCTGTTCGGGGCGCAGACCATCGGCGGTAGGACGCTGATTCCGAGCGAAAATCTCTTTCAGTCGCTCCCGCACGCCGCCTACCGCGCCGAACTCGGCATCGCGGCTGTGCCGCATAACGCGCTGCTGTCCGACTTGGCGCTGCAAAATTTCCAGTGGAAATCGTTCATCCGCGAGAATCTGGCGGCGGGCGAAATCCCGCTGTGGAATCCGCATCAGTTCGCGGGGATTCCATTCCTCGCCGCCGGACAGCAGTCCGCGCTCTATCCATTGAGCATCCTCTACGATGTCTTGCCGCTGCCCGCCGCCTATGGCTGGTTCACCGTCGTCAATCTGTGGCTGGCGGGCGCATTCATGTTCCTGTTTTTGCGCGGCATCGGCGTCGGAAGGGCGGGCGGCACTGTCGGCGGCATCGTGTATCAGCTCTCCGGCTGTTTCGTCGCCAGCGCCGTGTTCCCCATGATCATCGGCGCGGCGGCGTGGATTCCCCTGCTCTTGCTGATGATCGAATTCATCGTGCAGCGGCGTCCGGTATTCCGACGTGACGGGACGCTGATTTGGCTGATCATCGGCGCGGCGGCGCTCGGATGCAGCATCCTCGCTGGACACGTCGAAATCACGTATTACACGCTGTTGATCATGGCGTACTACGCGGCGGCGCGCTTGGCGTGGCTGTGGTGGGAGGGGCGGCGGATTTCGCGCGCCAAACCCCTACGGGCGGTGATCGGGCGCGGATTATGGTTGACAGCGCTGGTCGCGTTGGGCATCGGGTTGGGCGCAGTGCAGTTCGTGCCGCTGTTCGAGTTCGCCGCGCTCAATTTCCGTTCGGGCAGCGCGTCCTACGATCAGATCGTCGGGTGGGCGCATCCGACGCGCGACGTGCTTCAGTTCATCCTGCCGAACGTCTACGGCAATCCGGCGCATCACGGTTATTTCGACGTGTTCAACCGCCAATTCGTCTCGCTCATCGATACAACGGTGAATAGTCTGCGCGGCGGATGGCTGACGACGATTGATTGGGGCATCAAAAATTACGTCGAATCGGCGCTGTACGTCGGGATTTTGCCATTGGCGTTGGCGGCGTATGCGCTGTTGGCGGGACGTTCTCCCGCTCCGGTACAGGGGCAGGGGGTGAGGTTGCCCGTCCCCTATCGTTGGATATTCCTCATTCTGGCGCTGCTGTCGCTGTCGTTCATGTTCGGGCTGCCGACCTATCGCGCATTGTACGCGCTGCCGGGCATCGATCAACTGCATTCACCGTTCCGCTGGGTGTTCGCGCTAACGTTGTGCGTCGCGGCGCTGGCAGGCATTGGGATGGATCGCTTGTTGGCGATATCGGCGCTGGCGATCCACCGAGTCGCCCCTACGGACGAAGCGACAGGGGGTGAGGTTGCCCGTAGCCCGAATCGCGCGTGCCGCTTCATCGGCTGGCTGTTGATCGCCATCGGTGGACAAATCCTCGTCGTATTGGCGGCGTCCTACGTCCTGTTCCCGCAGATCGAACCGCTGTTGACGCGCGTCCTGTCCAGCTTGGCAGAGGCAGATCGCGCGTTCAGCGATGCACGCATGTTTTACAGCTACCAGTTCGGCAATCTCGCCGTCTTGGCGCTGATGGCACTGGGCGCGGGCGGCGTGTTCATCCTGATACCGCCGCCTTCACGGAAAGCCATGATCGCGGGCGACCCAGCGAGTCGCCCCGACACGGTGCGGTCGCGCGCCGCCGCGCTGCTCGCCGTCACCTTGATCACGCTCGACCTGCTGATCGCATCGTGGAACTTCAATCCGGCGTCCGATCCGGCGCTGTTGGACTTCACGCCGCCCGCGATTGCGTGGCTGCAAGCGCAGACGGGCGACTGGCGCTACACCACGCTCGATGATCCGACGCAGCCGCCGCTGATGAACGCCAATGTCGGCTGGCGCTACGGCTTGGACGATATACGCGGCTACGAGAGCATCATCGCGCGCCAGTACGTTGACTATATGCAATCCATCGCGCCGCAAACGCAGTTGGATTTCAACCGGGTCGCACCGATTTACACCGCCTACCCTGAAAGCATCCCCTTCGATTATCGGGATGCGCTCACGTCACCACGTTTGGACGCGCTCAACGTCCGCTACGTCATGACTCATCTGACGACCGATATCAGCGACGTTGACGGCTACACATTGGCATATGAAGATGCCGCCGTGCGCATTTGGGAAAATACGGACGCGCTCCCACGCGCCTACACGGCGGACGGCGCGCCCGTCGAAATCGTGAGCGATAGCGGACGCGAAATCCTGTTCCGTGCGTCCGATTATTTTACTGTCAGCATGACGCATTATCCCGGTTGGCGCGCGTTCGTTCGCCCCATCGATGGGACAGAAGACGACGAACTGCCCGCCGCCCTCGATTTAGTCGATGATAATTTCATCGGCGTGGACGTGCCTGCCCCCAATCGGGAGTGGATCGTGCGCCTCGTCTACAGCCCGCAGAGTTTCCAAATCGGCTTGTTCGGGTCGTTCATCGCGGCGGCGCTGTTGGCATTCGCACTCGGCGCGTGGGCGTGGCGGATGTTCGTCGCCCGTCCCGACGGCGAAGGCACAGCGACCGAGCGCGTCGCGCGCAACAGCATCGCGCCGATTTTGCTCAACTTGTTCAATCGCGGCATCGATTTCGCCTTCGCGCTGGTCATGCTGCGCGTGCTGGGACCCGAAGGCAGCGGCATCTACACGTATGTGGTCGTGATCTTCGGCTGGTTCGATATCATCAGCAATTTCGGGCTGAATCTGTATCTGATCCGCGAGGCGGCGCGCGACAAAACGCGGGCGGCGGCGCTGTTGGCGAACACGACGATTTTGCGGCTCGGACTGGTCGGCGTCTGCGCCCCGCTGCTGCTGGCATTCATCGCGCTGCGCCAATCGGCGGGCGGCGATCCGTTGAGCGGTGAAGCGGTCACGGCGCTAATTTTGCTCTACATTGGCTTGATTCCCGGCACGATCAACACCGGATTGGCGGCGCTGTTCTACGCCTTCGAGCGCATCGAAGTCCCGGCGGCAGTCGCCACGCTGACAACGATGGCGGGCGCAGTCGCGCGGCTGATCGCGCTGCTGTTGGGCTTCGGTGTCGTCGGCTTGGCGGGCGTCAGCATCGGCGCGAACCTGCTCACGCTCGTGGTACTGGCGTGGAGCGCGCGGGGATTGTTAAAAACCCCTCACCCCCCAACCCCCTCTCCCACGCAAGCGGGGAGAGAGGGAGATTTCATTGCCGCGACTCCCCCTCTCCATCTGGAGAGGGGTGAGGTTCGAGTCTCATGGGCGACGATGCGCGGGATGATGCGCGAGAGTTGGGCGCTGATGCTCAATCATCTGCTGGCGACAATCTTCTTTCAGATCGACGTGATCATCATCGAAATCTTTCACGGTGAACGCATGGTCGGGCAGTACGGCGTCGCCTACAAATGGCTGTTGGCGCTCAACATCATCCCGTCGTTCTTCACGCAAGCCCTGCTGCCCGTCATGGCGCGGCAGGTGCGCGAAAATCGGGATGCCTTCGCGCGCACGTATACGTTTTCGATCAAGCTGATGCTGATCTTGGCGCTGCCCGTCGCCGTCGTGTTCACGTTCGCGGCGGAATTCCTCACGCGCGTGTTGGGCGGCGCGGCATTCTTGCCCGACGGCGCGATTGCCACGCAGATGATGATCTGGAGCATCCCGATTGGCTGGATGAACAGCCTCACCCAGTACGCCTTGATCGCGCTCGATATCGGGCGACGGATCACGGTGGCGTTCGTCGCGGCGGTGACGTTCAACATCGTCACGAACTGGATTTTCATCCCGATTTACGGTTATCCGGCGGCGGCGATCACGACGATCCTGTCGGAATTGGTGCTGTTCGCTTTCTTCGCCCGCGCGCTGCGCGATACCATCGGGCAGCCCATCGGCATGAGTGTACTGGCGCGCGCGGGCGGCGCGGCGGCGTTGATGACAGCGGCGACGGCGGCGGGCTGGCTGCTGCATCCGCTCATCGGCTTGGCGTTCGGCGGCGCGGTGTACGCGGCGGCGGTCGTAGGGCTGCGCCTCTTTGCGCCGGAAGAACTGGATCGTGTGCTGGCACTGATTCCGGCGCGGCTGCGGACGCCCGCGCGGGCGGTCTTACGTTTGAAGATTGCGCCGCGTTAAGCGCAGTCGATATGGATAGGGAAAAAGGATTCAACGCAGAGGGCGCAGCGTAAAGGGGAGAAACGAAGGACGAGTCTCTCTTTTTCTCTGCCCTTCTCTGCGTTCTCTGCATTAAAATCTTTTTCGGTTTTCATCACTGAAGGAAAGCAGCATGTCTATCGACTCACAGGCGGACTATATCGGCTTGATGCGCATCGGGCGGATCGTCGGGATGGCGCTCAAGCTGATGCGCGAGGCGCTGCGTCCCGGCATGACGACGGCGGAACTCGACGGCATCGGCGCGGCGTTCTTGCAGCGCGAAGGCGCGCGCGGTGCGCCGACACTGGTCTACCAGTTTCCCGGCGCAACCTGCATCAGCGTCAACGATGAAGCAGCGCACGGGATTCCGAGCAACCGCGCCATCCAGCCCGGCGATCTGGTCAACATCGACGTATCGGCGGAACTCGGCGGCTACTACGCTGACACGGGCGCGAGTGTCCCTGTCCTCCCCGTCACCATCGAGGCGCAGCGCCTGTGCGATAAGACGCAGATCGCGCTTCAGCGCGCCATCGACGCGGCGCGGGCGGGCGCGAAGCTGAACGCCATCGGGCGCGCGATCCAGACCGAAGCCGAACGCAGCGGCTATCGGCTGATCCGCGAATTGGGCGGACATGGCGTCGGGCGGCGCATCCATGAAGACCCGACCGTGCATAATTATTTCAGCGGCAAAGACCGCCTGAAATTGACCGAGGGCTTGGTGATCACGCTCGAACCGTTCTTCACGCTGGGCAAAGGCGAAATTTACACCGCGCCCGATGGCTGGACGCTGCGCACGACGGATCGCAAATTGGCGGCACAGTTTGAGCATACCGTGATCATCACCAAGGATCGTCCGGTCTTGGTCACGGCAGTCTGATGCGCGAAACTCGCTACCAACAGCGCATCCGCGAGACGCGCGAACGGATGCTGGCGGCAGAACGCGCCGCTCCCGTCGAAGCGCCGGCGGATGCCGCCGCGCCGCCCAAACCACGCCTCGATTTCAAGCAGATCGTGCCGATCTTCACGCTCACATTTGTGGATGTATTGGGCTTGACCGTGATCTTGCCGCTGCTGCACCTGTATGCGGCGGCATACGGCGCGACGCCCGTCCAAATCGGGCTGGTGGCGGCGGCGTTCCCGCTGGCACAGCTCATCGGCGTGCCGATCATGGGCGCGCTGTCGGATCGCTATGGGCGCAAGCCGCTGCTGCTGATCAGCCAACTTTCGACGTTCGTCGGCTTTCTGATGCTGGCATCGGCGCAATCGTTAGAAATGGTCATTTTGTCGCGCGTGGTCGATGGGCTGTTCGGCGCGAACTTGGCGACGGCGCAAGCGGCGATCACCGATGTGACCGACGAACGCACGCGCGCCCAGGGCTTGGGCTTGACGGGCGCGGCGTTCGGACTCGGCTTCTTGTTCGGACCCGCGATTGCCCTGTTCTCGCTCGAAATCTCGGACAGCCTCGCCACGCCCGCGCTAACGGCGGCGGGCTATTCGCTGATGTCGATTTTGCTCACCCTGTTCATGTTCCGAGAGACGCTCCCACCGGAACAGCGCGCGAAGGTGTTCCGTCCCGTGTTCGCGCTGTTCGGCGGCTGGCGCATTGCCAGCCGGACGGCACTACGTCCGCTGATCGGGTTGATGTTCGCGCAGCAGGTGATCTTCTTCGGCTTCGAGAGTTTGCTCGGCTTGTTCATCCTCAGCCGTCTGGGCTTCTTGGGGCAAGGGAGCGCGATCATTTTCATCTACGTTGGGCTGATCTTGGTCTACGTACAGGCGCGCTTGATCGGGCGCTGGAGTCGCAAGTACGGCGAACGGCGCTTGTTATTCGTCGCGCTGGCGGCGTTGTCCAGCGGGCTGATGCTCGTCGCGCTGACGCCCGCCAGCCCGCATCCGCTGTATGTGCAGCGCGGGGTCGAACGGGCGCTGCGCGATCTCGCGCCCACTTCGACGGAGGCGATCATCGGCGCGCTCCCGATCACGCTCCCACAGGACAGCGCGCGCGGCTTCGGCGGCATTCTGTGGTTTGCGTTGGCAGCGATCCCGCTGGCAGTCGGCGCGGGCTTGATTCGTCCGGCGCTGAACAGCTTGATGATCAAGGCGGGCGGCGCGGACGAGCGCGGCGCAATCTTGGGCGTGAGCGCGGCGGCGGTCAGCCTCGCAGATGCGATTGCGCCGCTGCTCGGCGGCGCGATCTTTCAGGCGCTTGGGGCGTCCGCGCCGTTCGCGCTCGGCGGCGTGGTGATGGGCGCGCTGTTGGTCGTCAGTCTGCGCGTGGTGCGTCCCGCGCCAAGCACCGCGTAAATATCAATCAATAGGTTTGAAAAGAATAAGATGTAGACTATTCATGCTCGTTTGAATAGGAGTCGCTCAATGGCAGCCCTCGATCCCGCCATGCTTAATCCGATGTCACCCGAATTTCGCGCCAATCCGTATCCGGCGTACCATTTTCTGCGCGAGAACATGCCCGTCCTCAAAATGCCGCTCGAAGGCTGGAATATGTGGCTGTGTTTCGGCTATAACGAGGTGCAAACGATCCTGAAAGATACGCGCTTCGGACATCAGTACAGCAAGCACATCAATGGCGTCGTGGATCACAGTTACGTCCCGCCGATCCAACTGCCGCTGGTCGAGATGCAGTCGATGTGGTTGTTGATCAGCGATCCACCCGATCATACGCGCCTGCGCGGGCTGATGCACAAGGCATTCACGCCGCGCGTCGTCGAGCAGATGCGCGCGGCGGTGCAGACCGTCGCGGATCAATTGATCGACGCCGTGCGCGCGGACGGAACAATGGACTTGATCGAGGATTTCGCTTATCCGCTGCCGGTCATGGTGATCATGAAGCTGATCGGCGTGCCAGCCGCCGACGCTGAACAAATCAAATCGTGGTCGCGTGTGCTGGCGGCGACGCTTGATATCGATACGCGGCAGGAGACGTATGATCGCGGCGGGCAGGTCACCGTCGAATTTTCGGATTATCTGCGCGATTTGATCGCGGAACGCCGCAAAGCGCCCGGCGACGACCTCTTGAGCGGGTTGATCGCCGTCGAAGAACAGGGCGACCGCCTGACCGAAGCCGAGATGATCGCTAACGTGATCGGACTGCTGCTGGCAGGACATGAGACGACCATGAACTTGATCGGCAACGGCACGTTGGCGCTGCTGCGCAACTCTGATCAATGGGCGCTGCTCAAAGCGGGCGCGGCGCGCGGCGATGGGGCTTTGTTTCGCTCCGCCGTCGAGGAACTGCTCCGCTACGATAGTCCGGTACAGCTCACGTCGCGCATGGTGTTCGAGCCGCTGACGTTGGGCGGCGTCGATCTTCCGGCGGGCGTAACGGTGGCGGCGGTCTTTGGTTCGGCGAACCACGATCCGACGGTCTTCCGCGATCCAGAGCGGCTGGATATCACGCGCGCGGATAACAAGCACGTTGGACTCGGCGGCGGCATTCATTACTGCATCGGCGCGCCGCTGGCACGTTTAGAGGGTGGGATCGCATTCGAGACGTTGGCGCGGCGGCTGCCGAATTTGGCGCTGACGGATGCGCCGCTGATGTACCGCGAAACGTGGACACTGCGCGGACTGACGGCGCTGCCTGTGACTTTTTAGGGACGATTTGAACAGCACCAACTCACCCCTATATCCCCTCTCGATGTGGAGCGGGGGAAAGCTCGACGGAAACTCCCCCTCTCCACTGCGTGGAGAGGGGGCTGGGGGGTGAGGTCAATCAGGGAGAAACTCAAACCTGTCCTTTCCTCAGCTCTGGTAGGGCTGAGGGGTGAGGTCAAAAACCTTACTGCACGCGCGCGATGCGAACGTGCCGTTCGGGTTCGTCCCCGTAGCTGTCCGACTCCAAATTGGCGCGGTTCGCCATCTCGTGCTGGCGGCGGCGGATCGTGGACGGACGCGGCGGCAGATCGATGTATTCCGCGCCGTTCAAAATGCGGATGATCGCGTCGCGCGTTTCGCGCATCGCTTCGTCCAGCGCGTCGGCATCGTCGACTTGGGTGTCAAGGTGGAACGCATCCCCGATGAAGCTCTCGATCTGGGTGAGCGTATTGGCGCGCAAGACGTAGATCGGCGTGCCGCGCCGTTCCGCGTCCATGATCACTTTCGGACGGCGGCGATAGTAATTCTTGAGCGTGACGATCAAATCCGCTTCAGTCACATCGTCGGTCATGACCATCGGGACGCGCATCTGCCGCGCTGTCTGCTGCAAGCGATTGCGCGCGACGCCAAAGGCATAGACGTGGACGGTCGTCAGCTTGCCGCCATTGACGGGCGCGGGTGGCGCGACATCTTGCGGATCGGACATGCCCGACGGCGATCCATAGGGCGGGCGCAGTCGAATACCGCGATCCACGCGATCTACCCGATCCACGCGCTCGCCGCGTTCCAAACGTTCGCCCCGTTCACGGCGATCTCCGCGTTCGGGACGCTCGCTGCGTTCCATCCGCTCGCCGCTGCGTCCGCGCAAATTGCGCTCTCCGATGCGCGACTCGACGTTTGTCGTCTCGATCACGACTTCGCCCTTGTCGTTGCGCGAGCGAATCTCCACCTGCATCGACTTATCGCGCAAAATCAAATCGACATCAGCGGCGACATCCTCATGAATCAAGAGCCGATGGCGCGTCTGAATCTCGATCAACACGTCGAAGGTCGGCGGTGCTTTGCGCTCCAAGACCGTCTTTTGCGTTCCGCGCCGCCGTGCTTCTTCGTCGGACAGCGTGACCGCCTGAATCCCGCCGACCAGATCGGACAGCGTGGGATTGAGCAGCAGATTATCGAGCGCGTTGCCGTGCGCCGTGCCGATCAGTTGGACGCCGCGTTCGGCAATCGTGCGCGCCGCCATCGCTTCGAGTTCGCGCCCGATCTCGTCGATCACGATCACTTCGGGGTTATGATTTTCGACGGCTTCGATCATGACCTCGTGCTGCCGTTCTGGACGCGACACCTGCATCCGCCGCGCCTTGCCAATCGCTGGATGCGGCACATCGCCGTCACCGCCAATTTCGTTGGAGGTATCGACGATCACGACGCGCTTGTTCACTGCCAAGACGCGCGCCGCCTCGCGCAGCATCGTCGTCTTGCCGACGCCGGGGGGACCCATCATGAGGATGCTCTGCCCGGATTCGATCAAATCTTGAATGATGTCAATCGTGCCATACACCGCGCGCCCGACACGGCACGTCAGTCCAACGACTTCGCTGCGCCGATTGCGAATCGCGGAGATGCGATGCAGGGTGCGCTCCATACCCGCGCGGTTGTCGGCATCGAACGAGCCGACGCCTTCGACGACCGCATCAAGTTCAGCGCGGGTGACATCGTGCTGCGACAATTCGATTTCGCCCGTGATATAGCGGGCGGTGGGGCGGCGTCCCAAATCGAGGATGACTTCCAATAAATCAGCTTGATTACCAATGGCGTCGAGTTGCTGCGTGATCGGGGGGGGGAGAACCCGCTTGAGTTCTGCAATATCGTCCGTTATCCGTCGTTCCATATCAGTCTTAAACTTCTCTCCGGTCTGTGATTCGGTTCGATTCCAATTCGTGCAGACGGCTGGTCGGCGGGATAATCGGCGCAGGCATCCCCGCTTCGAGCGCATGGCGCACGGGCGCGGCGAACATCGCTTGTCGCACACCCACCGCGATGTGGCGTACCATCACGGCTTGCTGTTTGCCCGGCTCAAATCCCAAGTCGATCAGCGTCTCTTCTAGCCAATCTTGATAGCGGCGCACACAGATATACAGCGGCAGCCGATCCGCATGACGCACGCGCGCAATCGCCCCCGCGAGGATCGAGGAGGCTTCCTCGAACAAAATATCGGGATGCAGCAGCGGCATCATGTAAATCCCGCTCTTGCCCTCCGAGACGGCGATGTAGCCCTGAAGCCCGATCCGCGCTTTGCCCACACGCGCTTTTTGCCCGTTTATCTGCCGCTGATCTGGCTGCCCATAGACGTAACCCGTGTCCATCGGCGGCGCGCCAACGGGCTGCACCAGCTTCGGCACGATGTTGCAGTAAAGCGACTGAATATCGAGCGAATCCTCGTCCCTCGCCTCCATCAGCGCGGCGGGGACGATGTGCGCGGGCGTGGTCTTGTCGGGCGTGCGCACCCAAATTTGTTGACGCGCATAGACGGCAAAGCCCGCCGTCCGCATGGTCACGAACAGCCGCGAAAACTCGTCCACTTCGGCGGTCAGCGCGTGCGCACCGCGGCGTCCCGCTTCGGCAGTCATGCCATCGAGGAGATGCAAATAGGCAGTATCGCCGCCCTCGGACGCTTCATCCAGCGACGGCGCGAGATAAACCGCGCGCGCGATGGGCGTCTCGCCCCGTAGGCGGAACTGCCCGATGATCGGCTGACGCGCATCCCGCCCGATCAGCGTATAGAGTTCGCGCCCCGACAGCGGAAAGCGTTCTAAGAGCAAGTTTTGCGGGATATTTGCCTCGCGCGTATACGCCAATTCGCTGTCCAACAAGGTGGTGCGCTCAATCAGCCGCGCGATTAGCGGCAAATCGACCAACCGGGCAGCGCGAATATCCATCTCTTGACCGCTCATTTTCTGCCACATTTTCTTATCATCAACGATTCATTGTACGCTGAACCCGCCGCGCGTGCAAGTCACTCGGACGCGGGCAGCCAACACCCTACCCGACCGCACATGGTCTAGGTTGATCCTATGCGATTCATGCGCTGATCTCTATGCTTGGTATTGTATAGACTGAACAAATCGCCGCCTTTGAGAACGGATTGCCATGATCGATTCGCCACCTTTATCCGCCGCGACCGATGCGCCCGCCCTCGCGCCCAGTACGCCGCGCGCCGAATTTATCGCAGGCATGAAAGCGACCATCCCACTGATCATCGGCGCGATCCCCTTCGGCATTATCTTCGGCGCGCTGGCGGTAGCGGGCGGGCTGCCCCCCGCGCTCCCGCTGGCATTATCCGCGTTGGTGTACGCCGGAGCGGCGCAGTTCATCGCCATCGGCTTATTGGCGAGTGGCGCGAGCATCCCGGTGATCGTGCTGACGACGTTCGTGGTCAATCTGCGCCATGCCCTCTACGCCGCGACGCTTGCGCCCTACATGAAGCATCTGCCCCAGCGCTGGCTGGTGCCACTCGGCTTCTGGCTGACGGACGAAACGTTCGTCGTAGCGATCCAGCGGTATCAGGATGAAAAACCATCACCGCACAAGCATTGGTATTATTTCGGCTCGGCGCTGTCGATGTACGTGAATTGGCAGCTTTGCACGCTGGTGGGCGTCATAGCAGGCGGCGCGATCCCCGATCCGCGCAGTTGGGGCTTGGATTTCGCCATGAGCGTGACCTTTATCGGCATGGTTGTGCCGATGATCAAGAATCGTCCGGCGCTGGTGTCAGTCGTCGTGGCGTCAGCGGCGGCAATCGCGTTTCACGGGCTGCCAAGTCAATTGGGCTTGCTCGTGGCGGCAGTCTGCGGCGTGGCGGCGGGCGTGCTGGCGGAACGCGCCCTGACCCCCAAAACTCAAACGTAGGGGTGTGCTGCTGGCACGCCCGCAATCGGAATAAACGATGAACGAGTTAATCTTGGTGATCGGCATGGCGGCGGTGACGTTTGGCGTCCGCTATCCCGTGATCGTGTTGGTGAATCGCTTGCCGCTGCCCGACTCGGTCTTCAAGGCGCTGCGCTATGTGCCGCCCGCTGTCTTGGCGGCGATCATCGCGCCCACCATGCTGATGCCAGCCGGACAGATCGATGGTTCGCCCCAAAACAGCTTCTTGGTCGCGGGGATTATCGCTATCGTGGTGGCATGGCGGACGAAAAATCTGCTGCTGACCATCGTCTTGGGCATGGCGGCGCTGTGGGGCTGGCGCGCGGTGTTGGGGACGTGATCGGGCAAACGCATCAAATTTCGTTGTCTCGTCATCACGGTTCAGCAAGGGAGTAGAAGCGACCCGCCGGGTCGCCCTCGTGACGTGCGGGACGTTCCTCGCCCCTACAGTCCCAGACTATCAATCGCGCCGCGCACGACACCCGCACTGGCGCGCAAGCCTGCGTGTTCCGCGTCCGACAACGCCGGGAACATCGTATCGATCACGCCGTCGCCGCCGAGCAAGCGCGGGAGTGCAATCGTGACATCCTTCACGCCCTCCACATCGGCGGCGGGCGCACACACTGTCATGATCGAGCGTTGGTCGCCCAAAATCACGGCGACGATCTGCGCCAGCGCCGAGCCGATGCCGTAATAGGTCGCCTTCTTGCCCTCGATAATGCGATACGCCGCTTTGCGCACCGCTTCATCAATGGCAGCGCGCGCCGCGTCGTCCAACGTCATACCGCGCGCGGATAGATAATCATCGAGCGGGACGCCGCCAATCGTGACCAGCGACCATGTGAGGACTTCCGAGTCGCCATGTTCCCCGACGACATAAGCGTGAACATGCCGCGAATCGACGCCGATCTGCCGTCCCAACAGCGAACGAAAGCGAGCGGTATCCAGCGTCGTCCCCGAACCCAAGACGCGCGCCGGGTTCGCGCCGCCGTCCGCTGCGATGCGCGCCGTCAGATGCGTCATGATATCCACTGGATTGGTGGCGACGACCAAGACGGCATCGGGTGCAGCCGCCAAGATCGCGGGGATCACCTCGCGGAACACCGCCGCGTTGCGCTCCAAAAGCTGCAAGCGTCCCTCGCCCGCCTTCTGATTCACGCCCGCCGCCACCACGACGACGCGCGCGCCCGCCAGATCGCGGTACTCGCCCGCACGCACATCGACTGGCTCCGCGAACGGCACAGCATGGAAAATATCGTCCGCCTCTGCCACACTCCGCGCCGGAAACTTATCGCACAACACAATTTCACGCCCGACGCCGCGCATCACCATCGCATACGCCGCCGTCGCGCCCACCAAGCCGCTGCCCACGATGCCGACCTTCATGGCTATTTTTCTCCTCGTCGCGCGTGACGCCGCGCTGCCTTAATGCTTTTTGTTATCATCCACTCGTATAGTAACCTTTAACAGGCATAGTGTCATCTCAAAGGCGAGGCAATGTTATCCAAAATCTACTGGCAGACGCCTAATCGCGTCATTGTCCTGCAATTTTCCGTAACTACTCAGCCATCACGACTTTTTGGCTCATAACGGTTGACAATAGACCACTTTGTAGTGGATTTTGGTCGTGATCTTCGTGCCACGAAGTTCTTTATGGACATCTAAGGCTTATATAGGGTCATAACCCAGTGAAGATACCGCGATGGCTGAGTAGTTACAATTTTCCAGTATCCTCACACTCGATGATGCCCACGCATTCACACGAACGATGAACACGGTCTTGAACCATCCAGATGCTTACGTTCATTTCATCATGGATGTGAGCGAAAAGAAGTCGATTGATCCCAAGCTGTTCAACTTCCACGCCATCCGCGAAATCATGAACGATAGCGCTGGACGACGGGGAACGAATGGATGGACGATCATTGTCGAGGGTCAACCGAATCCGGTGATGAAGTTTGTTGGAACGACGATTAGTCAGTTGGCAAAATCCCAATGGCGCATCTGCAGGTCGCTCAACGAAGCGGTTGAACATTTGCGTGAAAGCGATTCGTTGGTCGCGCTCAACCTACCCGAAGCACCAGACAACCTGATGGATGGACTGTTGAATACGAAGGGTTAATCGAGGAAGATATCGCGCACGGGCAGCGTGAAGCCGGGCAGCACGTCGCCGCCGTTGAGCGTCGCTTCAATGCCATACGGCAGCGCGCGCATTCCGCCATCGTCGTCGAGGCGCGCGACGTAGACGCGCTGTTCATCGGGGTAGACCATCCAAACAATTTTCGTACCAGCGCGCAGGTATTCAAACGCTTTGCGGAAAATATCTTCGTCTTCCGACACGATCTCGACGGCGAGATCGGGCGCGATCTGGAACGCGCCGTCCCCCAATTCGACGCCATGCACCGCCGACAGAAACGCCGTATCCGGCACGCGCACGCGCTTGATCGTCTTGAGGTAGAAGCCGCCGTCCGCGCCCGTGACCACACCCAAGCGATTCGCGTTGACAAAGACATGCAGCGGAGCGGCAACGCGGATTCCAATGACTGTGTTCCGTTTGCTTGAGTAGCCCATATCAACGATAACTCCGTCTTCCCACTCCCAACGGTGTTCATCGTTTTCGGGGAGCGCGATGAACTCGAAAAATGCCTCGACCGTGATGTATTTTTCAGCCACGAGCAGCGTCATGAGGTTCGTCCTACGCTAAACGGTTGCTTACGAGCGGTCACAGAGCGGGCGTCCCGGCGGAAACCCCTTACAGCCTCGCTTCATTATACGCGCGCCGTCCGGCTGCGCCACCAGATGCCCGGCAGCCGCCGCACTTTGCTCGGCATCGGAATGTGCGAGCGACGGCTGAACACGTCGTAATCGTGCGCCTCGATATCAGTCAGGATCGCGCGGTATAGTTCCGACGCCGCGCTAATGGCGAAGCGCCCTTCCGCGTTCAAGAGCGCGATACCCGGCATCGCGTCGGCGTACAACTGATGATTGCGCGCGATCTGAAAGCGCATGAACGCGCGCCAGCGTTCGTCATAGCTGCCGCGCACGCCCGCCGCGATATCGTCCTCCGACAAGCCGAACGCCGCCAAATCATCGCACGGCAGATACAGCCGCCCAATGCCCCAATCCTCGCCCACATCGCGCAGAATATTCGTGATTTGCAGCGCCACGCCCAACTTGACCGCATACGGCAGCGCGTGTTCCCCCGCGAAGCCGATGATGTGCATCGCCATCAGCCCCACGGTAGATGCCACGCCATACGAATACGCCGCCAGTTCATCGAACGTGCGGTAGCGCGTCGAATCCAAATCGCGCGCCACACCGTCGATCAACTGCTGCGCGTAGCCGACTGGAATATGAAAACGGACGCGCGCGTCCGCCCATGCCAGCGCGACGAACGACTGCACGTTGTGCGGCGCGAGGACTGGATGCGCGCCGAGCGTCTGCCGTCGCCATCCGTCGAGGATGGTGCGCGTCTCAGCAGGATCGGCATCACTCTCATCGACGATGTTATCGGTCACGCGGCAGAACGCATACAACGCCCGCGCCGCGCGCCGCTTCTCGTCGGGCAGCAGCCCCGACGCGAGATAAAACGTCTTGCTGGCGTCGCGCGTAATCAGGGCGCAGTATTCGTATGCCGCACACAGCGCCACACCATCGGTGGCGATAGCGTGCGTGGGCGCGGCGGAGGTGAGCGCGTTTTGCGCCCAATCGAGCAAAGTTGCCTCCCAAGCAGGCTGGGGGATGGGTTGTACCGTCATAGCTAGGCATACTCGGTGGTAGGGGGCGTGCGCATCGTATGATTGGATGCGCTGCCGATCAGGTTTTCCACGATGATGGACGATGATAACACACCCGGCAAGCCTGCACCTGGATGCGTCCCCGCGCCGACAAAATACAAATTGTCGAAGTCTTCGGATCGATTATGCGGACGAAACCACGCCGACTGCATCAAGATGGGCTGGATGCTGAATGCCGCGCCCTTGTGACTGTTGAGCGTGTTTTGGAAGTGCAGCGGGTCGATGCTGTGTTCCGCGATGATGTTGGCTTGCAAATCTGGCAGATAATTGTCTTCAAGGAACTGCATGATCCCGTCACGATACGGCTTGGCGAACTGTGTCCAATCCGTGCCGCTGTCCAAGTGGGGGACGGGCGACAAGACATAGAAATTTTCACAGCCCTCCGGCGCGATGCTCGGATCGGTGATCGTCGGCATGTGCAGATAGAGCGAGAAATCTTTCGACAGCTTTTTCTTGCGGAAAATATCGCTCAACAGCGCCTCATAGCGGTCGCCCAAGATGATATTGTGATGCGACAAGCCGCTGTCCAGATAGCGCCGCTTCGTGCCGAAGTAAATTACGAACAGCGACATGCTGTACTTCATGCTATCAATCTTGCGATTCGTGTACTTATGCCGCGCCTTTTCGGGGATCAGGTTGCGGTATGTCCACGAAACATCGGCGTTCGAGACGATATGATCGGCTTTCAGTTCTGTCCCGTCCACGAGGCGCACGCCCAACACCTTGCGTCCGCTGGTCATAATCTGTTCGACTTCGGTATTCAGCCGGATTTGCCCGCCGATATCCGTGAACAGCTTGCCCATCGCCGCCACCAGCGCGCCCGTGCCGCCCATCGCGTAATGGACGCCCCATTCGCGTTCCAAATAGTGGATCATCGCGTAGATCGACGGCGCATCGAACGGGTTGCCACCGATCAGCAGCGGGTGGAACGAGAAACAGCGGCGCAAAAAGTCGTTCTCGATGAACTGCGACACATAACGATATACGCTCAAATAAGACTGCATCTTGATCAGATCGGGCGCGACCTTGAGCATGTCGGTGAAATGCAGAAATGGCTTATCCGCCAGTTCGACGAAGCCCTTTTGAAAGATCGCCTTGGTCGTGCCGATGAAGCGCAAGTAGCCCTCTTTGTCCGCCGGATTCCAGTTGTCGATCTGCGCGAGCGTGAACGCTTCGTCGCCATTGTAGTTGAAGGCGCTGCCATCTTTGTCATAGATGCGATAGAACGGATTGATCGGCACCAGTTCGATATCGTCCGCGCGGCGTTTGCCGGCTGCCGCCCACAGATCATCGAACATGAACGGGGCGGTCAGCACCGTGGGTCCCCCGTCGAATTTGAAGCCGTTGATCTCGTAGACGTAAGCGCGCCCGCCGAGCTTATCACGCTTTTCGATGATTTCGACCTCGTGTCCGCGCGCCGCCAAACGGATTGCCGCGCCCAGTCCACCGAAACCGCTGCCAATAACGATGATTCGCGCCATGATTCGCGTTCCTTGATTTGGTGACAAATGATATAGTTCTATACCCCGATGAAGCGTACACTGTATTTAGGGTAATTAGCATGAGTGTGGGGTTAGCTGATGCTCACTCTTGCTTAAATCAGGGAACGTGATCGAGCAAAATATGCTAAAGATCGGTCAAATATCCCCCGAAAGACCGAATAGCTTGGCAAGAATGTATGGTATGCTTTTGTGGAAAGTTAACGAAATTGGAGCGCGGACGTTTGGTCAAATTTTACAATCGAGCATCGACACGCGCTATCAAGTTAGCCTAAATTTGAACAAGATTTTATCTGCTGTTAATCTCGTTCTCGTATGATAATTCGTGAAAAAATGCGCAAGTTGAGTTAGGATGAACAAAAATGGACAGCATGAACCTGCACGCGCATTATCCAGACGTGATCAAGCATTGGTCAGTGGTGTCGGAACGGTTCGCGGGCGGCGATGCGCTGCTCACGAAATTGCGCAAGGGGTGGGACATTGACGGGGCGGTCTACGCAGAAGAATTTTGGCACGCGGGGACGCGCCCGGTCACCGTTTATCATTTCATGCTGACGCGCGGCGACGAGCAAATCGTGATGCCCGTCGTGACGACGCCCTACGTCCGTCGGATGATTTCGAGCTGGAAACTTGACGTGCGCCCCTACGACGAATACCGCGCGCTCATGCAAAAACAGCGCCGGATGACCGTCGGCGCATAGGGTATGCGCTTGATCGATACACAGCCATACCTGCTTCTATTAAATCTCGTTGGGCTGTGGTTTCTGTGGCGAGCAGCGCGTGCATGGCGAGCATATCGATTTTTGCGCGCGCCGCAGCTCCCTTACAAGTCGAAATGGCTGCCGCTTGACGCGCTGCCGCTGCCCGCGAGCGTTCAAAAAGCGGATGAACGCTTGCGGGAATTTGAATTTACGCCGTCGGGCATCGAGCGGAATGTCTATCGTCCGTTCAAGTTAAACCAAACCGTGTGGGTTTATCACAACGCGGCTGGCAGTATCTATGCCGCCGATCCGGTTGAGGTCGATCTGTAGGGGCGTGCCGCGCCTCACCCGCCGCGTGCCATGTTCGCCTGCCCCACTCATTTACAACGCCCATTCCAAGCGATAGCGCCCGCGCGTCGTCTCTGACGTAGCGGTGTACATCAGTGTCACGCCGTCCACGACGATCAAATCCGCGTGTCCGACGCCGACGTTGAAGCCAACATCGAACAACACTGGATTGCCCGCGTATTTCTCCCATGCACCATCGATTTGGTCGCTCAGCGAGCGCGCGAACCCAAGTCCGAACTGCGTATCCATGCCGCGTTCGAGCGCATCGGGGCCCCGGACGCCTTCATAGCTCATGTAATAGCGATCCCCCACGCGCAGCACATCGGCTGAACTCACGTAGCGGAAATCGAAGTATGGGTTCGCGTCCGCGCCGCGCGCATCCAACGCACCATATTCGCGCGCCCCACCGAACAGCGGATCGGTGGCGCACCGGCGCAGCGACGCGGGCAAGCGCGCGCGTTCGCCCTTGTAACAACGCATGTGTCCCGGCGCAGACCCCGCCGCCACGAACACATACAGCAGGTCGCCATCGACATAGATGCCGGGCGGCGCGCCCACGAGGCAATCGTGAATTTCGCCGCGAATATTCGGATGCGCGCCAATCCGTTCGACGGCGCTGCACGGGAAAAAGCTGCTCGGATACGTGCCGCTGACCGCGCGAACGGGCGTCCAATCGCCCCACGTCACACCATCGAACGACGTGCGCAGCATCGTTTGAGCGTGCCACTCGTAGACGAGATAGGCTTCATCGTCCGCGAACGCCACGCGCGGATACTGCTGCGCCGTGATGTGATCGCGGGCATCGTCGCACGGACATGCCGCGCACGGGATCGCGCACACAGCGTCGGGCAGCGCAAACGTCCGCCCGCCGTCGGTACTCGTCCAGCGCGTCATGCAACCGGGAAACGACACTGGATCGCCGCACGAATCGCGGACGCCCGCGCTCTGATCGCTGGCGTGCAGATACGATACATTGTCGCCGTTCTCAAGCACGACGGTATCGCTTTCGCCAATCGGCAGCCCAGTATCCAGCACATCGACAACCCAGGTCGCGCGCCCGTCCCACCAATCATCAAGCGTTGGCAGCATCGTGGTCTGCGCGGCGGGCGCGCTGAAAACGCTGGCGGCGATGAAGGCGCACAACAGTACCAAAACGCCCGCTGTTGTCAGGCACGCGGCGCGAGAAATTGAGGGTAGCGTTGATATCATGCTGCGGATTGTAACAGAAAACTTCAATATCGCTGGAGATGTATGCAAAACACGCAAAAGGTTGTATCATAAATCGTGATACAGGTTGGGAGAAGGACGCCGCGAACCTAGCGCGCGGCGAGGACACCCCTGTTTCCTTATTTGATTACGAGCGCCGTTGACGACCTAATTGTCAACGGCGCTCGTTCTTTGTTCCCGCCAGATATATTCATTATCGCGCTAATGATTTGGGCAAAATACGCAAAAGCAGTTGCGCTCCAACTTGGGAAACTCGCGCCTCAAGTACACTGGAACTTCATGGCAATAAAACAACTTTTGAAGGTGCGCTACCTAGACTGATGAAAATGGATAAGCAGGGTCATGATTTCGCTGTCGCACAGGCTCGGTTGCCGTCGTCGTTTCGGTATGATGGGGGTTCGCTTTTAAGTTTGGCAAACATCATCGACAGCACAGAATAGGTCAATTAAACTAGCGCATGTCTGCAAACTCGATTTTCGCTTGTTTTGTTCGACCTCACCCCCGCTGCGCTCCCCCTCTCTGCTACGAGGGTTGGGGGGTGAGGTTTCAGAGTTTGCAGACAGACCCTCGTCATGGGATAGCTTTCACGTTAGCGGTAACGTGAAGTTTAACCACTTCTCGAAAGGTATCCCACCTATCCAGAAATCAGGTTATTTACGAGGAAATCACAATGTCCAACAATACGGAACCGAATGCGAAGAGCCGTTATCTTCAACACCATCTCCAAAAAAGTAGGGAGATCATTCGAAGTCTTAAGGCTGAGCAGGACGAGAAACGAAGTCTCACGGAGAAAATCGCCGACTTCGTGACGGCACTCTTTGGCAGTATCGGCTTTCTAGTGATCAATGTCGTTTGGTTTGCTGGTTGGATCGTCATCAATCTCGAAATAATTCCCGGTGTTAACGCCTTTGATCCGTTCCCTTTTGGTCTCCTCACCATGATTGTATCCCTCGAAGCGATTATCTTGGCGATTTTCGTCCTGATCTCACAAAATCGTTCCTCGAAAATTGCAGACTTACGGGAAGAAATCGACCTCCAAGTGGATATGCTCACGGAACGCGAGTTGACAAAACTGATGAATATTGTTTGTGCCATTGCCGAGAAACAGGGCATTGATCTCACGGATGATGAGGAACTCCAGATCATGCTTGAGCCAACCTCAATGAGCAAGATAGAACACGCTCTGGAAAAGCAGGTTATCGGCAAGGAGCAGCCTGATACTAGCGATAGCTAGAACTTCTGTTCCCTCCCTTCCCGCAATAAATGTCTGGTAAATAAACTTAGCTAAAAACGTTTACTACTTTATAATAATATACTAATAATTTTTACGCATTGATACAAAATCAAAATAAGCAGGTACTTTCGTCTAAAGATAAAGTCCATAAGACCCACCACGCAACTTAACCTCTCGATTTTGCTTCCCAAATTGGATGCCGATGACGCATGATTTTTGTTGCTTATGACAGTGAAGTGCTGCAATGCGAAACCATCGAGCGCACCATTCGGGGAATCGGTGTCAACCTGCTGACACCGGCGCGGACGGCACGTTCACGCGCGATGAATACTGGATGACGGCGATTGAGAACGGGGTCGAAATCGTCTTAGGCGCTACGCGCACGACCATCATTTGCCTCTCCACCATTGCGCAGCCGCGCACGGTTATAGTGGATAGATCGTGCAATTTCGGCGGATGTGTGGCGTTGGAGCAACAACAACCGTGCATCAATATCCCCGTTGCGGATGCCGTTCGCATGACGTAGTAGGGGTTTGCGGGTGGCAAACCCATTTCCGGGTCTGTCGGCACAGTCGGGGGATCGAAACGGGCGTCCCGGTGGGACGCCCCTTATACCATTTCGGACGCACTCACTGAATGAACTCGTCTGGCGTATCGCCAAATTCGAGGATGCTGTTCTTGATCAACCAATCCCACGCCATGTTGAACTGCTCTGTGTCCAGCCCCGTCAATCGCTGCAACACCATTGTATTCTTGAGCGGAATATTCGGGTGATTCTCCAGAAATTCCATCAGCAAGAACCCGTAGAGCTGTTCTTCAGTGAACCAAGCGGCTCGCTTCATATCTCTCGACGCCAACACCCGAACAAGGGCGGCATCGTCGCTCCTTTCTCCTCGGACGTCGATCCAATGACTGGACAACAGGAAAGACGCTCCGATTGCGGGGTGATAGATAACTATAGCGCGATTTAGCTCAACGCGCGATGTGATAATGTATCATTCAGGTTAACGTTTGTTTGGCATGGGTTGGATTGCTCGTCTCACGCACCACGCGCCGATAGACATCGCGGCGGTGATAGACGCGCATCCCCGCACGTTCGTACAGCGCGACGGCGTTGGTCAAGCTCGACGCATCGACGCCCAAGCCCACCCGCGTGAAGCCGCGCGCCCGAAACGCCGCGAACGTCGCCCGCAAGAGCGCATCGCCCAAGCCGCGCCGCCGCCACGCCCGCCGCACGCCCAACACGCTTAACCAACCCATTCCGTCCCAACCACCGAATGCGCGGCTGATGGCGACGCCCGCAATCTGATCGCCGTCCCGCGCCATACGCCACGTCGCCGCCGGATCGACGCCTGTCCGCTCGGTGAACTCGCGCGTCCATTCGTCATAGGGTTCGCGGTGCGATCCCCAATGATCTTCGAAGGTGTCTTGATGAACGTCGTAGAAATCACGCAAATGCGCCGGATCGTAGCCTTGAATGGTCATGCCATCGTGCGTGGTTGGCGCATCCAAATGCGCATCCGTCAAGTCGATCATCATGGTGTAGAACGCGCGCGTGTGGGTGTAACCCGCGCGCGCGATCAGGTCGATGCCCGCCGCGTCGGCGCTGTCGATCACACGCTGAAACACGAGGGTGTCGTCGCTCTCCGCTGGCAGCAGCGCCATCAGCCGCATTTCCGACAATTCAAACAAGCGCGTGCCGATCCCGCGTCCGCGCTGTGACGGCAGCACGTAGCAGTTGCTCCAACCGATGTGTACTTCCGCCTCATAATAGCATTCGCACATCCCCACGATCTGTCCATCCGACGCGACGGCGACGAAATAGTTCTGTTCTGGCTGTTCAAGCGGGTCTTCTAAGTCGAAACGCAGTTCGTCGAGCGTATAACGGCGCAAATCGTTGAACGACTCCGCCGCACCGTTGATCACAGCCAAGACGCCGGGCAAATCATCCCAACGAAAATTACGTATGGTGAGCGTCTGAGACACAGCTTGTCCTTTCGCACCGAATGGGTCAATAACCATAGCATAAGCGGCTAGGTATCGTCAAGACGGTTCATGATGGATAGCGACGGACGGTAATTCGCACTGCATCGGCGGGCAGAGTATCATGGGGGGCATTTGCAGCATAAGGATATTGAACATGAGTCGGGAACACGTCCGCCAGATCGTGGACGCCGTATCCGCGTGGGACGGCATCACCACCGCGCCACATCGCTTCGGTGGCGTGGAATTCAACTTGGGTAAGGTCGAAGTCGGGCATATTCACAACAGCGGCATGGTCGATATCCCGTTTACAATTCGCATCCGCCAACGCTTGGTCGCAGCGGGCGAAGCGGGCTTGCATCACCTGCTGCAAGACAGCGGCTGGATCACCTTCTTCGTTCGCACGGACGACGATGTGCGACAGGCGCTCAAGCTGTATCGATTGTCCTATGTCCAAAAACGCTATCGCCGCCCCGCTGACCGCGCACAGGACGCCTATGCTGCCGCCGTGCAAGCGTTAACGGCGTCGGGCTATAGCGCCGCCGTGATGGAAGCCTTGTATCCCGCGAAACCAGACGACGCGGATGCCGACGAAAGTTGATCAATGTCGAAAACGCTCAGCTTTTTTCTGGTTATTGAGGGCTTGGACGGCACGGGCAAGAGCGAAGTCTCGCGCCATCTGACGCGGATGCTGCGGCAGACGATGGGCGAGCGCGTCTTGTTGACGTTCGAGCCGCACGATCCATCGGCGGCGGGCTTGTTCATCCGGCAGGCATTGACCAAACGGATCAAAACATCGCCGCGCGCGCTGGCGCTCGCCTACGCGCTGAACCGCGTCGATCACAACGAGCGTGCGATCCAGCCGTTCTTAGACGCGGAGGGCGCGCGCGTGGTGATCAGCGACCGCTATTATCTGTCGTCGCTGGTCTATCAATCGACGGCGACGCAATCGATGGACGCAATCATGACGCTGAATATGTCCGCGCGCCGCCCCGACTTGACGCTGTTTTTGAGCGCCAGCGCGCGCACCTGCTATGAGCGGATGCGTCAGCGGGCGGGCGACCGCGAATTGTTCGACAGCAACCTGAACGCGATGCGCGCCAAATACGATACCGCAATGCTGTTCTTGCGCGAACGCGGCGAGACGATCCTCGAAGTCAGCGCAGAGGACAGCTTGCCCACCGTCGTGAATCGCATTATCGATACGCTGCGCGCGGCGGGTCCCGCGTGGCTGGAGATGCAGCGCGTCTTGATTGCGGACGTGCAGCCGGATATGGAAGCCGATACACATCCCACCATCGACTATGACGGCATGATCGCGGCGTTCATGGCAGACTTGCCGACGGCGAAGGACAAGCGCACGCTGCGCGCGGCGCTGGTGGAACTGAAGCGGCGCGTTACCGCCGAAATCGAGCGCATGAGCGCGGCACAGTTGGGCGCGCTGCTGCTGACGGAACTCGAACGGCGCGGCTATGAAGTGAGCGAACGCCTCGCGTGGACGGACGTGATCGCCTATGAACTGGGCTATCTGCTGCCGAGCGTGAATGTGAAACCGCGCGGCATCATCCTGCTCATGCGCGAGAGCGGGCGCTACGGGGTGATCACGCGCAAGCTGCAAGAACTAGAAGATCGGCAGCCGGAGATCGGCGCGGCAGTCGATTTCGTGATCGTGCTTGATCCCGCGCCGCTCAACAGTCCGCTGCCGTTCCAATATCGCCGCGATTACGCGCCGCGCCTGTTCCCACAGACGCAGATCGTGGGGCGCGATGACTTATTCGGCTGGCTGTGGGCGAACGCATGTGACACGGTATATGTCGGCTTGGACGAAACGCTGCAATTGCACGCGCTGGCGCTGGTGCAAGAGATTTAAGAGAAAGTGCTGCGGATTGAGTAAAAGCAAAGCAGCGTGATACCTGCTTTTACTCAGTCCTCAGTCCCATCTTTTAGCGTAACTACTCAGGGGTCGTTTTTCCCCTCATTTTGGCAAATTGAAACGCCAAATTTGTCTGCGATGAGAATAGGCTCTCCCTCAAAAGATTGAGGGTTTTTGTCGAAAACAACCTATTTCTCCCTCAAATGATGGCTGAGTAGTTACCTTTTAGCCTACGTTGCTCGGATCGACGTTGGTCAATTCGCTGATGTAAAGGATCGTCGCCGCGTTCGTGCCTTGAACGTAGCTGCCCACCCAAAGATGATACGTGCCGCTGACGGGATTAGGTATATCGATCAACGGGTTTGTGCCGCTGAAATCGTCGCTGCACAGATACAGACCATCCGGCGTGCGCACGATCAACGTGGTATCCTCGTCGGTCACGGTGAACAGGCGGAGATTGCTGCCGCCGCCCGACCAATCCAACGCCAGATCAGGGGCGAACGTGGCGAAACCGCTGCATTCCGCGCCCAAGTCTTCTTGCGACAAATCGACCGAGCTGCCTTCGATTGCGCCGCTCACCAAGTCAATCGGGTACGGATCGGGCGTGAAGCCGCTTTGGAGGTCAATCGTGCCGAAGGTCGCTTGGCGTTCAATGTCAAGCGCCGTCACAATGCCAGGCGTTTCGGTCGCTAAAACATCACCCACCTCGGCAAACGCGCTGCCGAAGCCCGCTTCAACCACGCGATCAATCGAACCGACATTTTCGCTGATGAACAAGTAGGCGGGCTGGGGCGTCGCGGTATAGCTGGCACCCCAAATGTTGTATGTCCCTTCGGTGACATCCTCAAGATTGATCTGAGGATTGCGGTTGCCGCCCGTGTCATCGTCGCAGAAGTACGACCCATCGGGCGTGCGAATCAACAACGTGGTATCTTCCGCCGCAACCAAGAAGAATGTGAGTTCGCTGGGTGTCCCCGCGACGGTCAAGTTGAAACTGGGGGCGCTGTCGGTGAAGCCGACACACTGACTGTCGAAGTCGGACAAATCGACCTCACCGCCGACGCCAATGGTCGTCACATACGGATCAATGACGAACGGTGCATCGATGGTGACGCTGCTCCATGTCGGTTCAGCCGTTTCGTCCAAATCTTGCGCTTGCGCGACGAATGGAAGTGCCAGCACGGTGATAAGACCCAGCAGCACGAGATTCTTTTTCATATTTCATTACTCCATGATGGTAGAATTTGATTCTACCATCATGGTAGCGAAAACTATCCGTCCGACTATCGTCCATCTAACCTATCTCAGAACGCCTAGTCGGACAATTTAGCATCGGTTAGACGCCGCTGGGATCGAGCGCCATGTTTTCGGTCACATACAGCGTACCCTCAGCGTTGTTGCCTTCAGCATAGCTGCCAACCCATACGATATACGCGCCCGCTTGCGGATTGGCGATATCGACCAGCGGATTGAGACTGCTGAAATCATCATTACACGCAAATGTGCCATCCGGCTTCTGCACGATCAGCGTCGAATCTTCTTCCGCCACATAGAAAATGCGCAAGTTCGCGCCGCCGCCCGCCCAGTTGACAACGAAATCGGGCGCAATCGTCGCATAACCGCGACAGGCGAAATCACCCCCCGGATTTTCTGTGGAGACATCGACCGTGCTGCCTTCGGCGTTGCCGCTGACAACCGAAACGCTGAAACGATCTGGCGTGAAGCCGGGTGCCAAATCGGTCGCGCCGTAATTGGGCGTCAGGGACGCATCCAATGTCAGATCGCCCGACGGCGTGCCAGGATCGACGATGCCGCCGCTCGTGCCGACGAACGAACCGAAACCCGCCGTAACGATATCGGTCAGCGAACCACTCGTCTCACTGATGAACAGATACGCCAGCGTGAAATCTTGGCTGTAAACTCCGCCCCACACCGCATACGCGCCTTGTGCTGCATTCGTCACCGTGATCAGCGGGTTCAGGCTGCCGCCGCTGTCATCGTCGCATAGGTACGCGCCATCGGGGGTGCTGATCACCAGCGTCGCATCATTGTTCGCCACCAAGCCGAACATGAGTGAAGGTGTAGCCGCGTTCAGATTGAACACGAAGCTCGGCAGCGCGTCGGTGAAGCCCAAGCAGCCATCGCCCACGCCGGAAGCGCTGATATCGACGCTTCCGCCGATGCCGACGGTTGCCACATACGGATCAAGGACGAACGGCGACAAAACCGTGACACTGCCCCAAATCGGCGTACCATTCGGATCGAGACCGCCCGGTGCATCCGTCTTTTGCGCGGACACTACCATCGGCAGCGCGAACACGGCGAGTAACGCGACGAGCAAGAACATTTTACGCATGTTTTTCTCCACTCCACTTATGGTTGAACTTGGTGCAATATTCATCCTAAGCGAAAGTGCTACTGCGTCAAGGTGAAAGTTTCAACCTACCTTACACACAGCGAATCGTAATGATCACGGGCGCAAGCGGACGCGCATACGCATTGACGACGCGCGCGGTCACCGTCAGCGTACCCGGCTTATGTCCCGCTTTCACGTACAACGCGGCTTGTCCGCCGACCAGCGGGAACGGATTTTCGCCAATCAGTTCGCCCTCGCCCGCCAGCGTGAATGCCACCACGCTGGTGGCATACGGCAGACGATTGCCGTATTTATCCGCGATCTTGAACACGAGCCGCGTCATGTCCGCGCCGTCGGCGGTCAATTCAGCGTCGTCCGGCGCGAGGACGATCTGCGCGGGCAACCCATCCGCCGCGATGCGTTGTTCTGCGACGGACTGTCCACCGATCAAGCCGACGATGCGCAAGTCTTGGTAGCGCCCGCCCCACAGGCTGAACAGCGATAGATACGGCACGCGGAACGGCGGATGGCGCAAGTTCGGGAACGTCGCGCGATCCGGTTGGAAACGTCCTTCACGGTCATCGCCAAGATAAACCTCGATTTCGTCGCAGTTGCTAAACACCCACAACGGATCGTTGCCGCCCTCGTCGCGGTCGCCCATCGTCCAGAAGGTCGCCGCGCGCACGAATGGGATGGCGACACCCTGACTCGCGTAGAAATCGGCGGCGAACTTGGGCAAACGGAAAATATCGCTGACGCCGTGATAGCACATCCGATCCCCCGATCCCAACTCCCGATGCGTGTTGTAATCGAAGGCGCACCAGCCAATCGCGCCGGACACGTCCGCTACCGCCAGCGCCTTGTCCTGCACACGCGCATGGCGGATCGCGTGTTCAACCTGCTTCAGTTCGTTGTCCCATGTCTTGGTCGGGAACATATGCCCGTTGAACTCGGTGACCAAGTACGGCGTCTGCACCGGATCGATGATCGTGTTCGAGAAATCGTTGTAGGTGAACACATCTTCGAGAAAATGACTGGTGGTGAAGTTGCGAACGCCGCCGGTCTGCCGCGTCGGATCGAGACGGTGTGCCAGCGCGTTGGTGGCAGCGTACAGCGCGTCGTCGTCCGCCGATTCGTTGATGCGCACGCCCCACAGCACAATCGCGGCGTGGTGGCGGTCGCGCGTAATCATCGCTTCGACATCGCGCAGCGTGAGGGCTTTCCAATCGCTGTCCCCGATGAACTGCCAGCCGGGAATTTCTTCAAATACGAGCAACCCGATCTCGTCGCAGCGATCCAAAAAGTGCGGCGACTGGGGATAATGCGACGTGCGCGCGATATTGACGCCCAATTCATGCTTGAGGATATCGGCATCTTTGCGCTGCAAGCGTGCGGGCGCTGCCCCGCCAATGTAGGGGTACGTTTGATGGCGATTCAGCCCGCGCAGGGGCAAGCGTTGTCCGTTGAGATAGAAGCCATCAGCGCGGAACTGTGCCTCGCGGAAGCCGATTTTTCGCGTCACTTGATCGAGCAAGCCGCTGTCGTCGTACAGCGACACGGTGAGCGTATAGAGGTGCGGATCATCGGGCGTCCACAGTTTGATGTCGCTCAATGATGGCATATCGACCGTCAGTGCCAAATCGCCGCCCGCCGGGAACAAGATCGGCGTTTCGCTCATGAACGTCTGATCGCCATCGTCCGCCAACAGCACACGCAGCTGACACGTTTGGAGATCGGCGCGCAGGTTGCGCACGCGCACATCGATATCCAGCTTCGGCGCGGTCAGCACGTCGCGCGGCTTGGCGAAGAAATCGGCAATGTGCGTTGGCTCGATGAAACGCAAATTGACCTCGCGGTAGATGCCGCCGAACGTCAGATAATCGACGACAAAACCATTCGGCGGCACATCGGGGCGCTCGAACGAGTCCAATTCGACGTGAACGCTGTTTTCGGCATCGTCGTGCAGAAACGGCGTGATATCGAACGAAAACGGCACGTAGCCGCCCGCATGTTCGCCCAACCGCTGCCCATTGATCCAGACGCTGGCGGCGGTCATCGCGCCGTCGAAATCGAGCCAGACTTGGCGTCCGGCGCGCGCTTCGGGCAGATGAAAGCGTTTGCGATAGGTGGAGATGAATTGGTAATCGGCGTTATCGAAGTTGTGATGCGGCAGCAGCTTGTTGGTGTGCGGCAGCGTCACAAGCTGGAACAGCGCATCATCGGCGTCGAGCGGGAGCGCACTGGGCGCGAACTGCCAATGGTGATTGAAAGCGTGAACGGTTCTCATGGCTTTATCTCGGTTCGGTTACGATCTGCGCTGAAGAACTCAAAAACGCGGCGGCGGCGGCGATCCCAACGCCAATCCGATTCCACGTACCAGACCCGAAGCATTTACTTGCGCTTCGGCTTGCGGCGCATCGAGTGTCGTGGGGTCGATGTGAAGTGCCAGCCTCGTCCCGACGGGATATTCTGCCCGCGAATCGGGCAGCGCCTTCTCTGCGCCGCGCGGCGTTCCGTACTGGCGCGTCACCGCACGCGGCGAGACGTTGTAATCGTAAGATTGCCCATCGAAGGTGTAACGCACAACCGCCGCCGCGATGTGGACGGTCACGCCTTCGCTGTCTTGCAGCTCGTAAGCGCGATGATCGACGATGCGCGCCTCGACGCGCGGGAGCGACAGCAATTTCGCCACGCCGCGCCGCATGGCGACGATGATTGAAGCACCAATCAACGCCATGAATCCGCCGATGACCACGCCCGCAATGATATTGATCTGGTTGAACGACATTTAGACCACGCCCGCCCCTGCTGCCGCCGTCGTGACGTAGACAGCGGGCGTGAGCGCCGTCGCCGCCGCATACGCCGCTGACACGTCCGCCGCGAACGCCGCCGCGCCCTCCAGCGTGATCAGCGCGACGGCACAGCCGCCGAAACCGCCGCCCGTCATGCGCGCGCCGTAGCACGCCGGATGCTGCTGCGCGATCTCGACCATTGTATCGATCTCCGCGCGCGATATCTCGAAATCATCGCGCATCGTGATATGGCTCATGTTCATCAAGCGTCCCAGTTCGTCCGCAGCGCCCGCGCGCATGGCGGCGGCGGCTTGCAAGGTGCGCGCGTTCTCGGTGATGATATGCCGCGCGCGCCGTCCAACGATGGGATCGAGTTCATCGAACCGCTGAATCAGCGTCAGCGCGTCCACATCGCGCAGCTTCGACACGCCGAAATGGCGCGCGGCGGCTTCGCATTGTTCGCGGCGCTCGTTGTATTTGCTGCCCGTCGCCAGCGAACGCCGCGTCGCCGTGTCGAGGATGGCGATGGCAGTATCCGCCGGGAACGGCACGGCATCCAGCGTCAAATGGCGACAGTCGATCAGCACCGCGCGCCCTTCGACGCCCGCCGCCGATATCATCTGATCCATGATGCCGGAATTGACGCCGATCCATTGATTCTCGGCTTTCTGGCACAGCCGCGCCATCGTTGGCGCGTCCCACGCGATATCGGAGACGGCAGCAAACGCCCGCGCTGCCGCGACTTCGATTGCCGCCGACGACGACAAGCCCGCGCCCATCGGCACATCGCCGATCACGACGCCCTCCCAGCCGCGTAAGAGATACCCAGCATTGGGGTCGCCCGCGCCGCCCATCGACCACGCCACACCCTTGATGTATTCCGCCCACAGCGCATCGCGCTTGACGTAATCGGACAGCGCGAACGTCGCGGACTTGTCGAAATCGCCCGAATGGACGATCACGTGCGCATCGGCGCGCGGACGCAGCGCGATCCAGACCGCGCGCTCGATGGCGAGTGGGAGGACGAAACCATCGTTGTAATCGGTGTGTTCCCCGATCAGATTGACGCGACCGGGCGCACGCACGATGATTTCGGGCGCGCCGTGGAAATGCGCTGCGAATAATTCAACGACACGATCTTGTAATGTCATGACGACTCCTCAAGCGCAAAAGCCATGAAACGCAGAAATCGCGGAGAACCTAGCGCGAGAAAAGAGCGAATCCGCCTTCTTTGCTCTGCGTTTCTCTGCGATCTCGGCGTTGAATCTTTCATCGTTCCCGATAATGCGCATCGGGCAGATCGCGCAGCCGCGCCGCTGCTTGTTCCGGCGTCAAATCGCGCTGTGCCTCTGCCAGCATCTCATAGCCGACCATGAATTTACGCACGGTCGCGGAGCGCAGCAGCGGCGGATAGAAATGCGCGTGAAGCTGCCAATGTGTCCAATCGTTCGCCGCCATGTTCCCCGTTGGCGCACCGTGCCAGCCCATCGAGTACGGGAACGACGTTTCAAACAGATTGTCGTAGCGCGTCGTCAGCCGCTTAAGAATATCCGCGAGTGCGTCGCGTTGGGCGCTGTCCAAATCGGGCAAGCGCAAGACGTGACGACGCGGCATGAGCAGCGTCTCGAAGGGCCAGATCGCCCAATACGGTACAACCGCGATCCAATCGTCGTTCTGGACGACGGTGCGTTCGCCGCGCTGCGCTTCTTCATCCGCGTATTGGAGCAGCAGCGGCACACCAGCGGCACGATAATGCGCCCTTTGGTGGCGATCTTCGGCGGCGGCTTGGTTGGGGATGAAATTGGACGCCCAGATTTGCCCGTGCGGATGCGGGTTGGACGCGCCCATCGCGGCACCTTTGTTCTCGAACACCTGCACCCATTCGTACTGCGCGCCCAGTTCCGCCGCTTGTTCGCCCCACACATCGACCACGCGGCGAATGTCTGGCAGCGTCATTTGCGGCAGCGTCAAATCGTGGCGCGGCGAAAAACAAATTACGCGGCTCGTTCCGCGCACGCTGTGCGCGGTGAACAGCGGATGTGCAGCGCCGCCGTCGGGCGTATCCGCCAACAGCGCAGCGAAATCGTTGGTAAAAACGAAGGTGCTGGCGTAATCGGGATTATGTTCGCCATTGGCGCGTTCGTTGCCGGGACACAAATAACATTTGGGGTCATGCTGCGGGCGATTTTCGTCCGGCAGGCGTTCCATCTGCCCCTGCCATGGACGTTTGTTACGATGCGGCGAGACCAACACCGACTCGCCCGTCAGCGGGTTCAGACGGCGATGGGGATGATCGGTTGGGTTGAACATAAGGCGGCTGGACTCCAGTCACAGAGAAAAGAAGGCGCACAAAGGGATACGGCACTTTTGCGCTCATTATACCGTTCGCCGCGCCAATCTGTAACGGATCGCAACCTCAGCATGTCTAAAAATCGGAGATTTTTTATCCGTGAAAGGAATCGATACCTGATGTCCAATGATGCGGATCAACTGAACGTCGTCCACAACCCCGACGCCAGCCGCTTTGAAGTCCGGTTGGGCGACGACCTCGCCGTGATCGAGTACAAAATGGTCGATGGCGATATCGCGTTCACGCATACCGAAGTCCCGCCCGCGTTCGAGGGAATGGGCGTCGGCGCCAAGCTGGCACAAGTGGCGCTGGATTATGCCCAAGCAGAAGGCATGACGGTGCAGGCGCTCTGCCCGTTCGTGAACAGCTATGTGAAACGGCACGCGGCATATCAGCCGATCACGCGCGGTTTCATGTAATCGAAACGCGGATACGGGGAGCGTTTACGACGGACGCTCCCCGATTCAGAGCGCGATTTCGGAGCTGTGGAGTTCGCCAAGCAAATCGCCGCATCGGTAACCCCCTTACGGCTGAACACAATCCCAAGTACATTCGCATGGCGGCGCATCAACTGGAAATGGCGTTTGGCAATCGGCTCGCTGTTCTTGGTATCGGCTGTATCTTTGCTCTCCACCAAACAGGACAGCCCGTCGCTGTAAATCGCACCATCGATCTGCTCGTTCAGATTGCCCTCCGTCAAATGGAACGGATAGCGCACCGCCGCTCACCCCACCCCAATCATAGCCCATCCTCGCGCGCGCTTATCGCAAGGCGATATCGCTATCCGCCGCTTACGCGCGCTCACAGCTCAGTTTCCCAATGCTATTTGTGAAATTTGCCACAACCGCTTGCGCCAACATGAGAATCAGCTTAAGCTTTATATTGAACATTCAGAAAGTTCTGAATTTCACGAAAGGCGGTTAAATCATGACTCAACTCCCCATCATCGTGATTGGCGGCGGGATCGCGGGTATGGCAGCAGCGGCACGCTTACAAGCGCGCGGCGTCCCAACGATCATCCTCGAAGCGCACAGCAAGATCGGCGGCTGTGCCGGCTATTTTCGGCGGCGCGGTTTCGCATTCGATGTCGGCGCGACCACACTGGTGGACTTTGAGCTAGGCGGCGTCGGCGGCGAACTGCTCGACGCTATCCAGATGCCGCCACTTGACGGTGAGACGCTGCCCGGCTACATCGCGTGGTTGCCGGATCGGACTGTGACGCTGCACCGCGATAGGCACGCGTGGGAACGCGAACGGCGCGCGACGTTGGGCGATACGCCCGCGCATCGGCGCTTTTGGGCGCTGATGGATCAGCTGGCATCCGTGTTCTGGGACGCGAGTCGGCGCGGGATCGCGCTGCCGATGCAGCATCCGCGCGACCTCGTGCACAACATCGACGCGCTCGGCATTGCCAACCTGCCGCTGGCGCATTTCCTCGCGTGGACAGTTGGGGACGCGCTGCGTTTTTTCGGCTTGCGCGCTGATCAACCGCTCGTCGGGCTGCTGTCGATGCTGATCGAGGACACCGTACACAGTACGGTTGACCGCGCGCCGCTGATCAATGCCGCGTTGGGCATCACGATCCGCGCCGCCGGACTCACGCGCCATCGCGGCGGAATGCGCGGCTTTTGGTCGGCGTTCGCGGCGCATTATCGCGGACTCGGCGGCGATATCCGCCTGAATCATCGCGTCCGCGCCGTCGAAGGTGAACGCGGCGCGTTCGTCGTTCACGCGGCGCGCGCCGACGGGAGCGCCGTCGAACTGCCCGCCGCGCAAGTCGTGTGTACGCTGCCCATCGATGCTGCCGTTCACGTCATGCCGGAGCGCGGACGCGCGCGGGTGCAGCGGTACATCGAACGGGACAAAGGCGCACGCGGCGGCGCGGTCGTTGTCTTTCTCGGCGTGCCGGACAGCGAGGTCGCCATGCAGCCGTTCACACATCATCAACTGCTGCAAGATTACGACGCGCCGTTGGGCAACGGCAACAATATGTTCGTCTCGGTGTCCGCGGCGGACGATATCGAAAGCGCGCCACTTGGCTATCGCGCGGTGATGATTTCGACCCACTGCGATCTATCCACATGGGAGCATTTGAGCGACGCGGAATACGAAGCGCACAAGCGCGCGCTTGGGGACTGCCTGATCGGGTATGCGCGGCGCGTCTATCCGCAGTTGGGCGAACGCGCGTCAGTCTGCGAGATCGCCACCCCACACACCTATGAACATTTCACCTCGCGTCCGCGCGGCGCAGTGGGTGGCGCGCGCCAGACGCGCTTCAACAGCAATCAGTTCGCCGTTCCGCACGATATCGGCGTTCCCGGCTTCTGGCTGGCGGGCGATACGACGTTTCCGGGCTTGGGAACGGTAGCGTGCGTGTTGGGCAGCCGGATCGTCGCGCAAAATGTGCTGCGGTCACGCTAAGGGAGAACAATCATGCACAACGCTGCCGTATCCTACGAACAACTCGGCTTGCCGACCCTCGATGCGCTCGGCGCGGATTTGCTGACGACCACACCGCGCCAACGCTGGATCGGGCTGGCGCGCCCCATCGTCGGCATCGCCGCATACAAAACCCTCTTCGACCACAAATCGATATTTTGCACTCAAACCGCGCCTCATCATCTGCCGTTCCAACGCAAAATCGATTTCACTTCCATCCCACAATAGGACACGTTTTGGCGTCGTGACATCAGCGAGATCAATTGCCAGATTGGTAAATCCATGACGACTGAAAACAATGCCGAGCGTTTCAACTGGGCGCTGTGCCAAGTAATATTGCAATTTCGCTATCGGTTCGATGTTCTTTTTCTCGCCCTGATCTTTACACTCGATCAGATACGACCTGCCGCCATCGTGAATGGCAGCGTCGATCTGCTGAGTAGGTGCTGTTTGTGGGTCTTTGACCGTACAAGCATATCGAACCACGAGACCTTCAAGTTCAAACGCGCGCAAGATCAAGTAATAGTGTGACGAATTTTGCGCTACAATATCGTCCATAATTGGCGCGCGTGTCTCGAAAGGCGAGCGACGAATTGAACGAACACGACGATCCCCTGGTGGCATGGCGCGACGAATTTCCGATCCTCGACACATGCAGCTATCTGATGAGCAATTCGCTCGGCGCGATGCCGCGCGCCGTCTACGACAAGCTGCGCCAATACGCCGATACGTGGGCGACGTTGGGCGTGCGCGCGTGGGGTGTGTCGGCGTTCGACAATCCGACCTGGTGGGAATTGAAGCGCGCCGTTGGCGACCAGATCGCCCCGCTGATGGGCGCGCCCGCTGGCAGCGTCCTTGTCCACGAAAACGCCAGCATCGCCAACGCGATCCTGATTGGCGCACTCGCGTTCGATCCGACGCAGCGCGATAAAATCATCGTCAGCGATCAAGATTTCCCGTCCGACGTGTACAGCGTGACGCGCGCGCTGCCCGACGGGATGCGCGTTGAGATGGTGCATTCCGATGATGGCATCACCATCGATACGCAAAAATTATTGGACGCGATTGATGAACGAACGCGGCTCGTTTCGCTGAGTCATGTGCTGTTTCGCAGCGCCTACATCATGCCCGCGCGCGCCATTGTCGAAAAAGCGCACGCCGTCGGCGCGCAAGTGCTGTTCAACGGCTATCACAGCGTCGGCGTGATTCCAGTCGATGTGACCGCGCTGGAGGTCGATTTTTACATTGGTGGCACGCTCAAATGGCTGTGCGGGGGACCCGGCGGCGTGTTTATGTATGTACGCCCCGATTTATTGCCAACGCTGACTCCGCGTCTGACCGGATGGTTCGCACATCGGCAGCCGTTCGCGTTCGATGTCGAGCATTTCGACGCGCGCGAGGATGCGTATCGACTCGCAAACGGCACGCCGGGCATCGCGTCGCTGTACGCGATTCAGCCGGGTGTCGAGATCATCGCGCAAGTAGGTGTGGATGCGATCCGCGCCAAATCGCTGCGCCAAACGCGGCTCATTCTCGATTTGGCGGACGCGGCGGGCTATCCCGTCAATTCGCCACGCGCGGACGCCGAGCGCGCCGGAACGGTGACGCTGCGCCCCGATCACGCTTACGAAGTCTCGCGCGAACTCGTGGTGCGGCAGATCATCATCGATTACCGCGAGGGTGCGGGCATCCGCATCGCGCCGCATTTCTACACGACGGACGCCGAAGTGCGCGCGGCGCTGACAGCTATGAACGACGTTTTAGCAGATGGCAGTTGGGAACGGCACGCGGGCGGACGCGCTTTCGTGACGTAAAAGAGGGAATCACGATGCAAACTTATGTTTTTCATGTTTCGATCAAGGGCATCACCAAGCTGTGGCGCAAGATTGAACTGCGCGGCGATCAGACGTTGGAAACGCTGCATCTGGCGATCCAATATGCCTTTGCGTTCGACAACGATCATATGTATTCGTTTTTCATGAGCGGCAAGCGGTGGGATCGGCTGACGGAGTTCAGCGTGCCAGAACACGCCTTCAATGGTGGACTTCCAATCATCGACGACGAGATTCTGCGCGAAATGGAGAGCGATCCGATTATGGGCAGCATGGCGACTTTGGTGCGCCAGCTAAAAGAACAAGTAGACAGTGCCCCAGACGAAAACGAGGCATTGCTGACGCCCGAAATGGCTGAAGAAGCCTATAAACAATCGATGAAACAGTATCTCGAATATCAAGCACAGATGTACGGTATGCCCGTCGAAACGCTGCTTAGACTGGTACAAGATTTGATGACGCTGCAACTACCGATGTTCGTGCCACCCGACGCGCCCATCATCAGCAAGCAAGACTATGCGGCACGCCTCGAGCAAGTCGCACAAGAGAACAATATCCCTGTCGGTCTCGCGCGTCATGCCGCTGAACAAACAGCCGAAATGTTCATCGATGAGGACGAGCGCGATGTGCGCGTGATGCGTCTGGACGCGCTGCGGCTAACCGTCGGGCAAAAATTCCTGTATCTATTCGACTATGGCGACGAATGGCAGTTCAATCTGCGCGTCCACGCGATCAACGAAGCCGTCCCCGACATTGAATATCCGCGCGTGGTCAAGAGCGCCGGCGAACCGCCGCCGCAGTACCGCGATTATGATGATAGCGACGACGATGAGGACGATTTCATTCTTTACATCATACCCAACGATCAACCCTAAGCGCGCGCGTGGCGGCGATCAGATCACGTCTTGGAGGTGGCGCGCTCGAACATGCGCCGTTCCGTGCCGTTGAGCAGGCGCTTGATGTTCTCTTGAAAGCGGAAGTACAACAGCAGCAGCGCGATCACAGCGTAGAAGGTGTATTCCCATGGCATTACGCCTTCGCCCACGCGCCAGACGATCCAGCCCATGCCGAATGTGAACATGATCAGCACGCCAAGCGACATATAGCGCGTCACCGCGACGATCACGCCGCAAATGAACAGCATGATCGCAATGATGTGCAGCGGCACGACCAAGAGCAGCGTCCCAAACGTCACCGCCGCGCCTTTGCCGCCGCGCAGCGTTCCGGTGATGATCGCCACGAACAGCGACCAGTTGTGTCCAGCAATCGCCGCCAGCGCCGCCAGCACCGTCGCGGCAACCGGATTGTGCGGCATGATCTGGACGGCGATGAGGACGGCGACGATCCCTTTTGAACTGTCGAAAAACCACGTCAGCATTCCCCAGCCGAGACCAAGCGCGCGCATGATGTTGGTCGCACCCATATTCCCGCTGCCGAACTCGAACACGTTGATGTTGCGCAGCCGCCCGATCACATACGCGGTCGGGATCGCGCCCCACAGATAGCTGATAGCGATAATGAACGCTACGCGCAAAATTTCTTCGAGCATTTTTTGACCTGCCATCGACTCGTAAGCGGTTCGCCCTGCTTCATGATGACTGCGAAGGCGATCTGCACAATGAAGTTATGTTTAAGAACACGTGATCCCGCCTAACGTTTCGCGCGAGTTTGGCTTAACGTGATTTAAAACGCAAGCGTCGCTCATGTTTGGCGGTGATGGCGCCCTACGATTGATCGGCGCTGTGGGTGTGCGACGTGACAAATCGCGCGCTCATGCGTAAAATGGCGCACATGAAACGTACACTCTTCCTCATCTTCAGCGCGCTCGTCCTCGCCCTCAGCGCGACGGTGACGCTGGCACAAGACGAAGCAGGCGATCTGCTCGGACGCATCAACGGACTGCGCGCCTCGCTCGGACGCACGGGCTACGGCGTCAACGGCGCGCTGGCGGCGGCGGCACAGTCCCAAGCGGCGTGGATTATCGATTCCGGATCGGTCAGCCACACGCGCCCCGACGGATCGGGACCCCGCACGCGCGCCGCCAATGCGGGCTACCCCTCGCAGCAAGTCTCCGAGAATATCTACGGCGGAACGAACGCGGGCGTCAACGATGCGTGGACGTTCTGGGTCAATTCGGGCGTGCATTACAACAGCATCGTCAATGCCAACTACACCGAAATCGGCATCGGCATCGCGCGCGGCGCATGGGGCGCGGCGTATGTGCTGGTGTTCGGCAATCCGACGGGTTCATGGTCAGCGCCCGCCGCCGCTGCCGGGAATACGGGCGGAAATGCCAGCGCGCCTGCCAACAATGCGCCGCCGTCCTACGTCTTGGGATTGGACGAAAATGGCAATATCATGCACGAAGTCCAGCAGGGTGATACGTTAGGCGATATCGCGCTGATCTATGGCTATACATGGGACGATTTGCCCCGATTGATGGAACTCAACCGTATCGCCAACGTGCGCGATCTCGTCGTCGGGAGCGTGTTTCTCGTCCCGTCGAAGATGGCACCCCCTCCGTCCGATGGCGGCGCAGCGGGTCAGGGAGCGGACGCCGCGCCGCCCGTCCCCACCAACACATTCACGCCCCTCCCCGCGACGATCACGCCGTTTATCGCCAGCGGTGCGAACACCGATCCGAACATCCCAACGCCGATTCCGACGCTGAATTTCCCGACGCTCGATCCGACGTATGAAATGCAGCCGCCCACCGCCGCGTTCATTCCGGCGACCATCATCATGCCCACGGTGTTCATGACGCTCGATCCAACATATGAAATGCAGCCCCCTACTGCGGATTTCGCCGCTGCGATCACGCCGCCGCCCACGCCAACCGTCACCGACGCGCTGCCCGCCGCGCTCGTGCCGACCAGCGGCGGGACGCAGATCGCCGCGCTCCCGACAGTCGAGGGAACCGCCGTCGCGTTCGTTCCGGCGGACGTTGCAGCGACCACGCCGACGCCCGGCAATACGCCAAATGCCCTGCCGACGTGGTTGATCATCGCGCTTGGTGTGCAAGTGCTTGTCGTGGTCGGCGCAGGCGTCGAGTTCGCACGGCGCGCGGTGATGATCCGTTCGGGTGGACGCAAGCCGCCTCGCCCTAACTATTTCGATGGACGCAAACGCTGATGAGCAACCAACGCTTTCCGTTCGGACAAGTTGTGCGCGCATTCGTTGGCGCGCTTCGCCTGACGCTCGGCGGCAAGGTCGCGCCCGCGCCCAACTCCATCGATGGGATCGCGGCGACTTTTCCGCAGACCGCCGCGTGGCTGCGCCAAAGCACGCTATTGTTAGCCGAAATCGTGATCGATGTTGAAAAGCACAACGTGAATCTGAAAACGACCATCGTCCACATCGAAGGGCGCGATTGGATGATGGGGACGATCTTGGACGGCGTGCGCTTTCATGCGGTGCAGGAATACCCACATTTGCTGCGCAACGAGCCGGCTTATGCCCAACTGGCGCTGCGCGCCAGCAATCTCAACGATCAATTCCGCGTCGCCCGGCTGGCGGAAGTACCCGATCTCCCCCCCACGACGCGCGACGCCCTCCAACGACTTGCCGATCATTTGGCACAACCGCCAAGTGGCGTTTGAAAAATTTAGAAATCTTCACAAAAAATTCGCTTTCTCTATGTTGTGTGCGCGATGAGTTGTTGTATACTGAAGTTGAGTTCGATCAATTTATGGTCGATAATCATTTTTGAGGGAGCATCATCATGTTGTATCAACCCCGTGAAGAAGGCCAAGGCCTCGTCGAATACGCGCTGATTCTGGTCTTGGTTGCCGTCGTGGTCATCGTCATCCTGGCGTTGGTCGGTCCCGCGATTGGTAACATCTTCTCGAACATCGTCAACACCCTCTAAGTTCTAGTAGGCTGAAGAGAGACCCCACTGCGGTGGGGTCTTTCTATTTCTAGTCAACCCCCGATCCCCCTTTTTCATAAAAAATTAGGTTGCGTGCGATATCGATTTCATGCCAGTCGTGTTAAACTTTCAAGAATTAAAGCAGCAAGCGTTTTAATACACAATGGGGTCATATGGACGAACGATACTTGGCATTGCAAACGGCGCGCGATGATGTGGCAATCAGCGAGATGCTCGACGCGCTGATCGAGATCGCGGAGTCAGAGATGAATGGCGGCGCACTCGAACATGCTGCTGATATCCTCGCGCTGGCGATCCATTATCCACTCCGTCCCGACGCGCGCCACCACGCGGAAGCCCTGTTCGCGGACTTGGAGATCATCCTGTGTCCGCGCGCCATTTGGGACGCACGCGAGAAGGCATTGACCATGACGCTGGACGAATTGATCGAAAGCGTCCTCGCGCGCGGGGAATAACCTGCAACCTCACCCCAACCCCCTCTCCATGTCAAGCTGAGGGGAGGACACCTTTTCAAGAACCTCACCCCCTGACCCCCTCTCCACTGCGTAGAGAGGGGGAACGCTCGCCGGAGACTCCCCCTCTCCGGTACGGCTGAGGGGGTTGGGGGGTGAGGTTGTCTTTCGCCCTACCCCCGCGTCGCCGCCTGCATCAGCATGACCATGCGATCCGCCATCGACGCCGGATCGGGGTGGATGCCATCTTGCAGCAGCGCCGTCTCGAAAAGCTGCTCCACGACCGCATCGATCAGCGGCGAATCGCCGTTCGTGGCGATCATCCCATTCAGATTATGCAGCAGCGGGTGACGTGGATTGAGTTCCAGCGTCTTGACGGGCAGTTCAACCGCACGATCCAACAAGCGATTGACGCGGTACATCTGCCGCGCCGCGCCGCCCTCGTCGCTGACCAAGCGCACCGGGCTGCCGACGAGATTTTTGCTCTCGCGCACGCCCGTCACACGCTCGCCCAACACCGTCTCGAAACGCGCCCGCAGCGCCGCGAAATCATCTTCCGACAGGGGATCGCCCGTCGGCGCCGATTCCTCCGTCAGCGCGCCAACGTCGCTCAAATCGATGTCCGCTTCATCGACGCTGCGCAGCATATGTCCATCGAACGCCGACAAGCCCATCAGCAGGATCGGATCGACCGCATCGATCAAGTACAAGACTTCGATCCCACGCTGGCGGAACGCATCCAAGTGCGGGCTGCGCGATGCGCTGGCGAAGTCGTCCGCGATCACGTAGTAGATATCCGCTTGGTTGAGCGCGCGCCGATCCCAATACTCCGACAGCGACACCCAGTCGTCGGGCGTCGTGCTGCGCGTGGTGGCGAAGTACAACAGCGGCTCGATCTCAGCGCGATCTTCCGGGTTGATGGTCAAGCCCTGCTTGAGATAGCGTCCATAGGTCTGGAAGATCGGCTTGTAGATTTCGGGCTTACTCTTGGCGAGGCGCTTGAGATCGATCAGGATGCGCCCCGTCAGCGTCTTTTTCAGATTGGCGGTCACGCGGTTGGCTTGCACGCTCTCGCGGTTGACGTTCAGCGGCAAGTCCTCGCTATCGACCACACCCTGCACGAATTGGAGATAATCCGGCAGCAGATCGGTCGTGTATTCCTGAATCATGACCTTGCGCGCGTACAGCTTCAAGCCGTTTTGCTTGCGCGCGCTGAACATCGTCCGTTCCGGGCTGGCAGGGATATACAACAGCGCGTAGAACTGGAGCGGCGAATCGATGCGCAGATGCAACCGATGAATCGGCGCATCGAAATCAAGCGTGTAGAGACGATAGAACTCGGTGTATTCGTCGTCGGTCGCTTCCTTCGGGTCTTTGCGCCACAGCGCGATCTGTTTGTTGCTCGGCGCTTCGTCGTCACCCACATAGATCGGGAACGACACGGTATCCGAGTGTCGCTTGATGATCTGATTGATGCGCATCAGCGACGCAAATTCTTTCGCATCGTCCTTGAGCGTGATGATGATATCCGTGCCGCGATGCGCGCGCTCGGCGGGTTCGATGGTGTAGCTCTCGCCGCCGTCCGACTCCCACGCGAACGCCGTCTCATTGGGCAGATGTGAGCGCGAAATCACACGCACGCGCTCCGCCACCATGAACACCGAATAGAAGCCGACGCCAAACTGCCCAATCACGCTCTGCGCCATGCCGCTGTCCGCCGTCTGCGCCGCCTTCAGCGCCTCAACGAATGCCTTGGCACCGCTGTGCGCGATCACACCCAAATTGCTGACCAAATCCGCGCGCGTCATGCCGATGCCGGTGTCGGTGATCGTCAGCGTCCCCGCCGCCTCGTCGGATTGAATCTCGATGGACAGCTCCGAATCGGCGTCGAGAACGTCGGTATTCGTCAACTGCTCGTATTGGATGCGACTGAGCGCGTCCGATGCGTTGGAGATCAACTCGCGCATGAAAATCTCGCGGTCGGTGTAGAGTGAATGGATCAATATGTCGAGGAGCTGTTTGATCTCTGCCTGAAACTGAAATTGCTCTGCCATGGAATACCCCCAAATTGGTGATGATTTCAAACTCACACTGTTTTAACATCATCGTATAAGAAATTGATAAACATTCACTCCCCAGTCCTTGACGATTATAGTGACTGGTCTATATAATATGATGGAAAGGCAAGACACGATGAAGGGCTGGCATCGATGACAGCGGCGCGCGATCAAATCATCGAAGTGACGTGCGCGTTGATGGAGATTCAAGGATATCACGCGACCGGGCTAAATCAAATCATCAGTGAGAGCGGCAGACCAAAAGGCTCACTGTATCATTATTTTCCCGGCGGCAAAGAGGAACTGGTATCGGCGGCGCTGACGCGAACGGGGATCAGCGTATTAAATCGCATCCGCGACAGCCTTGCCACCGTACCCGATCACGGCGCATCCGCCGCCGCCGACGCTGTGCGCGGCTTTCTGCATCAACTGGCGTACTATGTCGAGGCATCCGGTTACAAGCAGGGTGGACCCATCACGACGGTGGCGCTGGAAACTGCCGCCACCAGCGAACGCCTGCGCACCGAATGTCACGCGATCTATGAGTCGTGGCGCGGCGCATTCGTGGACAAGCTGATCGCCGCCGGGATCGCGGACGAGCGTGCGGGGCGCCTATCGCTGCTGATATTGGCAAGTATCGAGGGCGGCATTATTTTATGTCGGGTGCAACAGAGCGCCGATCCACTGCGTGAGATGGGCGACGAACTGCACCGGCTGATCGCGGTATCGTGATATAGGGCGGGCGTGGCTGTCATGCCCGCACCGCGCCATTTTGGACTTTTTTTGGATCGTTTTTATATAGACTGGTCTATCTAAGGAGAACCACATGAAAATCACCGTTTTGGGCGCAACCGGACGCACCGGGCTGCCGTTCATCCAACAAGCATTGGACGCGGGGCATGAAGTCATTGCATTCGTCCGCACGCCATCGAAGTTGACGCTGACCCACCCGTGTTTGCGCGTCGTAGCAGGCGATTCAACGGACGCCGCCGCCGTCGGCAAAGCGATCCAAGGCACGGATGCCGTCGTCGTTGCGCTCGGACACAGCAAAAATTCACCGCGCACGATGATGGCGGACAGCGCACGCCACATTATCGCTGCGATGAAACAGTACGGTGTACGCCGCATCATCACGATGACTGGCGCGGGCGTCAGCGCGCCGGAAGATCAGCCGAAGCTGATGAATCACGTTATCAAGTTCCTGCTCAAGACGATTTCGCCGCAAGTCCTGAAGGACAGCGAAGATCACGTCCAGATCATCAAGGACAGCGGCTTAGATTGGACAGTCGTGCGGGGGCCCATGCTGACCGAAGGCGCACACACCGGCAATTATCGCGTCGGTTGGGTCGGCGTGAACACCAGCGCGCGCATCAGCCGCGCGGACGTGGCGGATTTCATGCTCAAGCAGGTGAACGCCAATGACTATGTGCGCAAGATGCCGATGGTGAGCGATTAAAATACAGTGCTGAGGACTGCGGTGGGTGTGCTGCTGGCACGCCCACCGCAGTCCTTTTCTTCGCTCTACAACCCGCACGCCGTCAGCGCCGACCGCCCAAAATATGGATTGGTAAACGTGGCGTTCATCAGCGGCGTGAAATTACAGCGCAGATCGCCGCTGGACAGCAAGAGGCTCGTCAGGACGCTCATCGCGGGCGCGCTAAACGATGTTCCCGCGACATACTCCGTCCCAAGCGGATACCACGCGCCGGGAGCCATGACTTCGCCCGCATTGGATGGTATCCACAGCGTATTAAAATTCAAGCCGATGCTGGCGCTGACGCTGATCACTTCGGGGAACGAGCCGGGCGCGAACGCCGCCGCCTGCCCGAAGTTGCCCGCCGATGCAATGGCGACGTAATCGACGCCGAGTCCGCGTAGGCGGCGCAGCATTAAGCGAATCGGGTCAGTCGTGCGCGAGGCGCTGCGCGGGTTGTACGCCTGTGCATTGTACGTTTGGGCGAACGCCGCCAAGCCCTGCGCGAACGCTGGCGGCACACTTGGCACAAGCACGTCGGAAATTCCTTGGCGCGCGCCGCTGGCAGGACGTTTTTGCGGTGCGAGCGCGTCGCCAGGTGCGGGGATCAGGTCGGGGGCGAGTATCGCTGCTTGCGCGTACAATGTCACCTCGCCGCCCGTCTGGTCGTACTGCACGATGAACTGATCGAAGTTGAACGGCACCGACACGCCGCCAACATTGACTGTCCCCTGACACGGCACAATGATGAAGCTCATGTTGATCACGAAGCGGCGATAGGTCGTGTTGGCGCGGATCGCGGCTTCGATCTGCGTCGCAATCGTGGTCAAGTTGTAGCCCGCCGCCGCCGTATCGACTCTCGCCAAGCCAATTCGGGACGCCGGTATGGTCAATGCGCCGATGATTTGTTCCGCCACCGCGTAGACCGCCGCCCCATGCGACTCTTCCGGCGTCGGCGCAGTAAAGTCGTCCACAACGATGATCAACGTTGGCACAGCGGCGGCATTCAGCAAACGGCTGATGTCGAATCCGAGAACATCGACCAACGCCGCGCGGATCGGATTGCTGGCGATCACGCCGTCCATACCCGGTGATGAATCCTGCCCCGACGGACGCAGCAAATTCTTGATGCTCACGAACGACGGCGCGTTATAGACGCTGCCCGCGCGCCACCGCTGTCCCACCAGTTGATAATCGTTGACCGGGCAGCCTGTCGGACGCGCTTGCGCGGCGTTCTCCGCCCATACGGGAACAATGGCGACACCAACGAGCATCAACAGTGCCGCCACGATGATTCCGAACCGAATCCAACGCGAAGTCATAATCCGTCCCCTCGAATATGCCAAATCTACTATCCATGAATTATGGCATATTCGGCGGCTGAACGCGCGCGCCTATCGGGGGATATCGGTTTAGGGGCGTGCCACGCCCGACTATGCGCCAGCGGGAACAGTAACCAACGTCTGATCCGCGCTGATCGGGTGCTGGTCGCGTCGTGATACCCGCATCGGCAGCCCGCCGCGCGGACGCAGCGTAATCTTGGCATCGAAGCGCACTTGCTGACCGGGTAGCAACCGCAGCGTGTGATTTTGCGCGACGAACGCCAGCATCAACTGTGCCTCCATCATGGCGAACATGCTGCCGATACACACGCGGGGACCGCCGCCGAAGGGTAGATACGCATAGCGCGGGAATGATTTTTCGTTCTCCGGCGCGAAGCGTTCGGGACGGAACGCGGCGGCATCCTCCCCCCACCAGCGCGGATCGCGGTGCGCCACGATGCTCACCACGCCGACGGTCGCGCCCTTCGGCACGCGAAAGCCGCCAATCTCGATGTCTTCCAGCGCCAAACGGCTGACCATGAACGCGGGCGGATACAGGCGCATCGACTCTTTGATCACCATCTCGGTATACGGCAAGCGTTTCAAGTCCGCGATTGTCGGCGCTGCACCGCCCAACACCGTATCAAGTTCCGCGTGCAGCTTCGCCTCAACGTCGGGATTTTGTGCCAGCGCCATCCACGTCCAATTGAGCGTATTGGCGGTCGTCTCGTGTCCGGCGAGGAACAACGTCACGATTTCATCGCGGATTTGCTTATCGGTCATCCGTTCTCCGTCCTCCGTCTCCGCCGTGATCAGCATCGAGAGCAAATCCGTCCGCTGTTCGGCGTCGGGACGATGCGAAGCGATCATCCGGTAGATGATGTCGTCCAACATGCGGATCGCGCGCCGGACGCGCAGTTCCAGCGGCGTCGGAATCCACGAAGGAATTACTTGGGGCGTGCCGGAAAATTCCTGCATCACATTGACCGCCCAACCGATCCGATCTGCATCGTCGGAAATATCCGTGCCGAACAGCGCTTCGACCACGATTTTGAGCGTCGTGTGCATCATCTCGCGGTCGATATCGAAGTTCGCATGTCCATCGCCGTGATCGAGAACGCGCGCCCAACTGTCCAGCATGTCACGGGTATCGCGGATCATGATATCCGCGTAGCTTTGAATGCGCTGATGATGGAACGCGGGATTCATCAGCTTGCGCTGGCGTTTCCAAAAGTCGCCATTGGCGGTCAGCAAGCCCGCACCCAAGAAGCGCGCCAAGCCGCGTGCCTCGTCAGTGTAAGTTCCATCTTTAGAGAACTTTGCCGCTTGCGTGACCAACACCTGCTGAATGTGATCGGGGTGCGCAACCTGCACTTGGAGATCGCTGCCAATCTCGAATTGATGCACATCACCATACGTTTTGAAGCCATCCAGCATGACGCCGACCAAATCTTCTTTGAAATCGCGGAAAAACCGCAAGATTGCCAACAAGTTTTTCGCGGGAGCGGGTCCCGGCGGGGTTTTCAGGGTCGCATTCAAAGTCATGATACGCTGCATCCTATGGTATACTCGACAAAATGTCGTATATCTTTCAGCATACGCGAATCGCACGCCACGTCAACCAGCAATGTCGATGAGATGTCGAATACACGACAGGAGTCGTCCAATGACCGAAACGCGCAAGCTCGACCGCCGCATCGTCCGCACGCGCCACGCCTTGCGCGATGCGTTGATGGGGCTGATCGTCGAAAAAGGCTATGAGTCGATCACGATTCAAGATATCGCAGACCGCGCCGATGTGAACCGCGCGACGTTCTATCTGCATTACAAAGACAAAGATGATTTGCTATATAAGAGTATGGAATCAGTGTATAACGAACTGGTCGAGCATGAACACATCTTCGATCTCGATGCGATCCAGCGCGGCGACTTTGAGAGCATGAAAGTGACCTCGGACTGGGATCATTTGGCGGCGCACAAGGCATTTTACCGTGTGCTGTTGAGCGAACGCGGCTCGGCGTCGTTCATCGTCAAGGTGCGGCGCTACCTCGCCACGCTGATGCGTGACGAAATCTTGCGCTGTTTCATCCCGCCGGGCGCAAAGACGCGCATCCCGCTGGAGATCATCGCCTATGCGTGTGCGGGCGCGCAAATCGGGGTCATGTCGTGGTGGTTGGAGAACGATTCGCCGTACACGCCGAAAGAAATGGCGGACATGCTGTTCGACACGCTGACGTTTGGGATAACGAATGCGCTGAGTGAGAAATAACGAGTGATGAGGCGTGCGTGATGCGGGACGAGTATCAAGAAATTCGTCATAACACGTAAATGGGCTTACAAAGACCCGACAGGGCGAGCGCATCAAAATTGACAACAGGTTCATAAGGGTGCAAAACATGTCGTCACGGGCGCATCTCGGTGCGCCCGTGACGACGGACGGTTCACGAACCTATTTTCACTCATCGCTCAGTACTTTTCCCTCATAACTGTTTTTGTACCCCAATTCCTGCATCATCGCACGCAGTTCGTTGGCGCTGTCGATCATGCCGCATTTATGCCACAACGTCAGCGACTCATCGAAAGCGCGCTGTGCCTCCGTGCGGTCGTTCAGCGCGTGCTGATCCTCGCCAATCGCCCACTGCGCATCCGCCATCCACAGGTGATTTTTGTGGTTGTCTGCCAGTTGATACGCCTCGCGGTCGGTCGCCAATGCCGTTTGAAGCTGTCCCAGTTCGCGCTCGGCGCTGGCACGGTTGAGCAGCGACGAAAAGTGAAATTCGTGCAGCGTCAGCCGGATCGCCAACTGCACCGCTTGATCCGAAAAACGCCGCGCGCGCTCGAAGTCGGGCGGCAGCTTCTGTCCCTCATAGAAGCTGCGATGATTCAGCACGACCGCCAGCGCATCATCATCGCTGCGCGCCTCCGCCAATGCCGTCGCCTTTTCATAAAACTCGTCGGCATCCGCCGCGCCCTGTCGAAAGCGCGTTGTGCCGAGCGCAGACAATATGCGCGCCTCGCGGTTGCTATCGCCCATCTTGCCCGCCCATTCGAGCGCATCCTCATAAGCAGCGAACGCCAAATCATATTGGCGAAAGTATTGGCGGTAGGCGTTGCCGAGACTGCTGGACAGATAATGCGCCGCCGACCAATTTTTGCGCGTGCGTGCGGCGTTGATCGCGCTCTTGAGCAGATCGAGCGCCTTTTGGCTGTAGCCGCGCGCCTCGAAGAGACCTCCCGGTTGCGCCAAGCGCCGCATCAGATCGATTAGCGCCTCATCCGCCCCCGTCTCCGCCGCCCGCGCCGCCGCACCGAGCAAATTGGGCAGTTCATCGTCTAACACGTCTACCGAATCGATATGCCGTTCGATGTAGCGCCGCGCCGCGGCGATCACCGCCGATTCGTCGCCGCCCGCGCTCAAAAAGCGGGTGCGCGCGTAGCTGTACGCCAAATCGTAAACGCGATACACATCCCGACTGACGCCTTCTTCATCCTTCGTGCGCCGGACGAGGCTGCGCCGATGCAGTTCTGCCAGCGCCACTTCGACAGCTTCATCAGGCTGATTCAACACCAGCGCCAACAATCCGACCGTGAACGTCGGCGCAAACATAGCACCGGTTGCCAAAAAGACGGCGCGCGTCGGCGGATCGAGCGCGTTCAAGCTGGAGTCGAGCAGATCTTTGAACGACTCGCGTCCCTCATCCGCGAAATCGGGCGGCATGGCGATGTCGTGCGGTGCGGACGCGATTTGCTTGCGAAGCTGCGCAGGCGTCAGATTATCGATTTTGAGGCGTCCGCCCGCGATTTCTAGCGCATAGGGGATGCTGCCAAGCTGGCGACAGAGCGCCTTTGCATCGGCATCTTTGCGAAAATCGCGGTCGCCCGCGTAATAGCCCAGCGCCTGCAACGCATCATCGGGCGTGAGTTCGTCCAAGTCGATGATGCGCGATAGATTGAAGCGTTGGCGCGACGTGACCAACAGCGGCAGCTTGCGCGGGAGTGCCGCCACCAGCGCATTGAGCGCCGCACCGTTCCACGCATCGTCGATCACCAGCAGTTTGGCACTCGACGCCTTGATCAGATCGCGCAGGGCGCGCGTTTTCGCTTCGCCCGATGCGGATGCGACCGCTTGCTGATCGTCCAGCGCCGCCGCAAGGCGCTCCATGATCGTCTCCGCGTCCTCGCTGCCCACGCGCAACCACAGCACATCACCCTTTTCCTCGTCGAGCCAGTCCGCCGCCACCGATGCCGCCAGCGACGTTTTGCCGATGCCGCCGAAGCCGTTGAGCAGGACACGCTCGCCGCCATCAAGCAGCTTGCGCACGCGCGCCACGAGACCGCCGCGCCCGATCAGCGTTGACGGCAGATCGAGCAGATCATCGGCGTCCGCCGCGAGGATCGCGTACTGTGCGCCGGGTCGCGGCACGATGCGCGCCTTGATCCACGCTTCGACCGACTGTTTGACCGCCGCGCGAAGTTCGTCAGTGGTCTTGAACCATTTTGGCGTGACGCCCGACGTGACCCCGCTGATATCGCTCAAAAACTGCACCAAACGCGGATCGCGCTTGTCGGCGTCCACATCTTTGACGTAGATATGCCGGTCGATGCCGCGCCGCGCGGCTTGCTCGAACTCATCGAGCGTATATTGTCCGAAGTCATTCCAGAACAAGCCGATATACAAGCTCGCGCTGGAGAGCGCCTTGAGATACACCTCACGGATCGATTGATTGCTGGCGGGCGCGTCGTCCTCAAAAATCCACGCGCGCAAATCGACCACGCCCTGCCCCAACGTCGGCAGCAGATCGCGCAGCGCGCGGCGTTCCGGCGCAAGTTCTTGCATTTTGGAACTGATGAAAGCGTAAATCGAACTGCTCATACGTTTCGCACGCTCCCTCGTCAGCGTAAAACTATAACATTACACATCGTTTACGGACAGTTTACGTCTACGCGAACTTCGGCAACATATGGGCGGTATCTTGAGGATGTGTTCGATGAACAAAGAGGATAAAAGCTCATGAAGAAGTGGATCGTTTTGTTGGCGTTTGCCATGATGATTGTGCCGTTCGCTGCCGTCGGTGCGCAAAATACGCGCGGCACCTATACCGTAACGTTGACCGAGGATGAAATCAACGCCAGTTTCCGCGTCAGCAATCCCGCCGTCCGCAATTGGAGCAATGTGAATGTCGATCTGCAAGCGCCAGATCGCGCCGTCTTGAGCGGCGTCTATACCGCACGCCTGCCGCGCGGACAGGGGACGACGACCTACGCTATGACCGCCACCTACGCCGCTACGGTCGTCAACGGGCGGATTACGTGGACGCTCACGGGGGCGACGGCTAACGGCACGGCTGCACCGTCCAACATCATCACCCAGATCAACTTGCAAGTGTCCGCCTCATGGACGAACTTCATCCGTCTGCAAATTCCGGGCAACGTCACCAGCGTGACCATCACTGAGACAGCGATCAGCGCGACCGTCACGCGCTAATGTAGGGGCGTCCCGGCGGGTCGCCCGTTTCATGCACGCGATAACATGGGTACGGGCGTCCCGGCGGGACGCCCGTTTCGTTTACACCATTTGCCGCGTTGAGACGCCCGTTTACGCATGTCAGGCGTACCCCCCCCTACGACTGCGGTTGTGCGGGGACGGTGTATTCCAACGCCTTCTTGACCAGTTCACGCATCTGCGCTTCGGGCAGCGCGCCCGGCTGATTGAAAATGATCGTGCGTTCCTTGACGATCATCAGGTTCGGGATGCTCTGAATGCGGAACGCCTGTGACAGCGCCGGATTCGCATCGACATCGACCTTCGCGATCTTCAGCTTGCCAGCATATTCGCCTGCCAGCTTTTCCAAGACGGGCGCGACGGCGCGGCACGGACCACACCACGCCGCCCAGAAATCGACCAACACGGGGATATCGCTCAACAGCACTTCTTGCTCAAACGTCGCATCGGTCACCGTCACGGGCGTGCTGTGGACGATACCGTTCGCCGTCGTAACGGGGACATTCGGTTCATTTACGGACATTGGATTCAGTTCCTTCACTTTACGCTCGACCAATTCTAGGGTGAATGGCAGATCACTGCCCCAAGGACGTGGACGCGCCGCAATGACCTCGCCACAATACCACGCGATCAGCAGCGGCTTGTCGCTGGTTTGAAAGCGCGCGGCGGCTTGTGGATTCTTGGCGGGGTCGATCCGCGCGAAGATCGTGCGCGGCTGTTCCTGCGCGGCTTTCTCGAACGCGACGCGGAAATCGCCGCGCAGTCCGTCGCCATTGGTGAGCAGCACCAGCACCGGCTTGTCACCCTTCAAGAGGGTATCGAGTTCCGCGTCATTCACCGTGATCATGTCGGGCATGGGGCTGTCCTTAAAAGTGATGCCATCAAACCTTTTGATATTGACGCACGCGCCGCCCCATTCTTACACAGTTGGGCGCCGGTTATCACTGAAATGATGGTTTTCGCGCGTAATCCGCCAACAGCGCCAGTTCTTCGCGGTAAACCCGCCGCAAGAAACCCGGCGTCGTCAGCCGCTCAACCACGCCCATCAAGCCGCCGCTGCTGCGCATCGTCGTGTCGAACGTGATGCGCGTGCGCGCGCCGCCGTCGAGCGCGACGAACCGAAAAAAGGTCACGATGCGACCATCGGGGCTTTCTTCTTTCAATAAGCGTCCCGGCTCCGCGTCGGTCACGCTCAATTCGCCGGGACGCTTCATTCCCATGACGTTCATCGTGAAGCGGATGGTCGTGCCGACGCCCGTTCCGCCTGTGATCACCTGCAGGTCTTGAAAATAGGCTTTCGGCAGGATCGCGGGGTGTCCGACATGATAATCGGAGATGATGGCATAGACGGCAGCGGGCGGCGCATCGATGTCGGCGCTGACTTCGATCTGCATGTTGCTCATGATTTGATCTCATTCTTGTTCGGAATTTCACAATATGCTCTCATTGTGCATTCCTTCACAAAAACCCACATCCGCCAAAAGTCGGATTTAGAGCGTGTCTGCAACCTCGATTTTCGCTTGTTTTGTTCGACCTCACCCCCACTGCCCTTCGCTTCGCTCCCCCGCTCCGGTACGGAGAGGGGAGGACATGTTTGGTTTTCTCCCTGATTCACCTCACCCCCCAGCCCCCTCTCCACTGCGTGGAGAGGGGGAGTTTCCGCCTTGTGTTCCCCCTCAGCTACGCAGTGGGGGGTCAGGGGGTGAGGTTCTTGAAAAGGTGTCCTCCCCTCAGCCGGTACGGAGAGGGAGTTGGGGGGTGAGATTTCAGAGTTTGCAGACCGACCCTCGTTTCCAACCTCGGACAGTTCTTCGATAGACAGCACTATCGGCAGCGAACTCGGAAAATGTAATCGCTGCCGAAGGGGACGAACAGCGCGCAGCCTCCGCTGACGATCAGCACGAACCTCGCTTGGCTGCGGCGTCCGTCCCGATCCCGATGAAAGCGCGCGACTTGTGCCGCGCTCATTCGCCGCTGACGACTCAATTCCAATTCGTCGGGGTGAAGCGAAAAGCGGTCGAAAGCGCCAGCAGCAATCCTTAAAACGCCGCTGTCAAACCGTCCTTGCGCGGATCGCTGCCGCCGTACAGCACGCCATCACCGTCGCGCCGGATGATCTGACCGTCCCCGAACACGCCGCGCCCCGCGCCGCTGACCGGACGCACGTGGTGTCCCAGTTCCGCCAAGCGCGCCATTGTCGCCAGCGGAATGCCCTCTTCGAGCGCGATCACGCTGTCGCCCGTGCCGTCGAGCAAGCACCAGCGCGGACGATTGAGCGCCTCTTGCGGATTGATATCGTCGTCCACCATCGCGCTCATGACTTGGAAGTGTCCCTGCGGCTGCATAAAGCCACCCATCACGCCGAACGACGCCCACAAATCGCCGTCTTTGGTCGCCAACGCCGGAATAATCGTGTGATACGGGCGTTTGCCGGGACGCAGCACGTTCGGATGCGTCTCGTCCAAATCGAACAGCGCGCCGCGACTCTGCAAAAAGACGCCCGTGCCTTTGGCGACAATGCCCGTCCCAAAGCCCGTATACAAACTGTTGATGAACGAACAGGCATTGCCCTGTCCATCCACGACGCTCAGATAGACGGTATCCGAACCGCCGAATGGCACGCCGAACGACGGCGGCTGCATCGCGGCGTCGGGGCGGATCAGCGCGCGACGTTCGGCGCTGTAGGCGTCGGACAGCAGGAAATCGGTGGGCGCAGGGTTGGTATCGTTATCCGCGATGTAGCGGCGCGCATCTGCGAACGCCAAGCGCATCGCCTCGATCATCAGATGCAGACGTTCGGGCGCGTCCCACGCCAACGCCGCCAACTCGAAACCCTCCGCAACCCGCAGCGCTTGCAGCGCGGCGAGTCCCTGTCCGTTGGGGGGACACTCGTAGACGGTCACGCCGCGATAGTCAGCACGAATCGGCGTGTCCCACGTCGTCGTATGCGCCTTCAAATCGTCGTGCGTCATGACGCCGCCCGCCGCCTGAACCGTCGTCACGATGGCATCCGCGATGGCGCCCGTGTAGAACGCCGCCGCGCCGCCCTCCGCGACCGCTTGAAACGTCCGCGCGAGTCCGGGCAGCACCACGACCTGTCCCGGCGCAGGCGCGCGCCCGTTCGGGAGATAGTCCGCCGCGTTCGGGCTGCGCCCCAAGAACGCTTCGGCGCGTTTCCAGCCCGCCGCGAACACTGGATGCACGGGATAGCCGCCGCGCGCATAGTGGATCGCGTCCACCAGCACGTCCGCAAGGCGCATCGTGCCGTGCCGCTTGAGCAAGTCCTCCCACCCTGCCGCTGCACCGGGAACGGTGATCGCGTGCGGGCTGGTGATCGGAATGTGGCTCATGTTTTGCGCGCGCAAGTCGGCGGCAGTCAGCGCGGCGGGCGCGCGTCCGCTGCCGTTCATGGATGTGATGGCGTGTGTCTTGGCGTCATAAAACAACGCGAAACAGTCGCCGCCGATGCCCGTGGACGCGGGTTCGGTCACGTTCAGCACTGCGGCGGCGGCAATCGCGGCGTCCGCTGCGTTGCCACCCGCGCGCAAAATCGCCAATCCGGCTTGTGACGCCAGCGGATTGCTGGTCGCCACCATGCCGCGCCGCGCCGTGACCATCGAACGGCGGGCGTGAAAGTCGAAGGACATGGTTTTCATAAAAAAACCTTTTTTAGGACTGAGGACTGAGAAAAACAAGCCATAGCATACAGCCTGTGAGCAGAATCCTCAATCTTTCGCCTCAGTCCTGTCCCTATCCGCGAATCGCGCCCGCCGTCAGCCCGCGTGTGATATAGCGTTGGAAGAACAACCCGATCAGCATCACCGGCGCGACGGAGATGAGCGCCAATGCCGAGATGTACCACCACTCCGTCCCGCGCGTACTCTGCTGTCCGGCGATGTAGACCGGCATCGTGATCGCGTCGAAGTTCGTCAGCATCAGCGCAAATAAGTACTCGTTCCATGCGAACACGAACGAGAACAGCGCCACCGTCACGAAGCCCGGCGTACTCAGCGGGATCACGATACGCGCGAAGGTCTGAAAGCGGTTCGCGCCGTCCACGCGCGCCGATTCTTCGAGGTCAACGGGCAGACTGTTGAAGAAATCGCGCATGATCCACACCGCGAACGGGACGTTGAAGGCGGTGTATGCCAACACCAAGCCGAAATGGGTGTCAATCAGCTTGAAGAAGCTGAACAGCATCAAGAAGGGAATCACCAACACGGCGGGCGGCAAAAATCGCTGCGAGATGATCCAATAGGCGATATTTTCGTTGCGCCAACCAAGCCGCCCCCAATAATATTTGAAGCGCGAGAGCGCATAGCCCGCCATCGAGCCGATGATCACGACGATGATGCTGGAAAAACTCGCCGCGATTAAACTGTTGCGGAACTGGCGGACGGTCTGTTCCTGCTGTGTCACGAGCAAGAACTGCCAATGATCGCCAATCGGCTGGAAGTCCACATACGGGATGTAGCGCGGGACGCGGTTCACGTCCAGCGGGCGCTTGAACGACGTGGTGAACATCCAATAGAACGGAAACAGCACGATGAACGCCCAGAACAGCAAGATCGCGTACAGCGTGATGTTGGCGGCGAGACTGCGTTTTTTCTTCATCATATTGGTTAGCCATTCACCCGTTGATTCGCGCGCCGCGCAATCGCCAGAAACGCCGTGCTAAAGACGACGACCATCACCAGCAGGACATACGAGATCGCCGCCGCATAGCCATAATTGCCGAACGTCAGCGCGATGTTGAACACGTACATCACCAGCGATTCCGTCGCTGTGCCGGGTCCGCCGCCCGTCGTGATGCGGATCACGTCGATGATTTTGAAGATTTCGAGGCTGCGAATTAGGATCGCCGTGATCGTGATCGGCAGCATGATCGGAAACGTAATCCGCCAGAAGATCGACCACGCTGCCGCGCCATCCACGCGCGCCGCCTCGTAGATTTCTTCGGGGATCGCTTGCAGCGCCGCCAACAAGATCAGCGTCATGAACGGTATCCACTGCCAGCTATCGATCAGGACAATCGTCCATGGCGCCCACGCGGAATCCGTCAGCCACGACGCGGTGAGACGTGGATCACCGAACACGCCGCCGATGGTGCGGATGAGCTGTGCCAGCGGCGAAAAGGTCGAATCGAACATCATGCGCCCAGCGTAAGCTGTCGCAACCGGCGTCATCATCATCGGGAGCAAGAAGATGATGCGAAAAATCGTCCGCCCGCGAAAATCTTGGTTGAGCAGCAGCGCCAGTCCAAACCCGACGATGTATTGAATGGCGACGCCCGCGACGACATAAAAAAGGGTGTTGCGCGCCACGTCGAACAGCCGCTGATCGGTGAACAACTGTTGATAATTGCGCAGCGTCACGTCGAAGCCCAAGCCGAGAAAATTCTGGTCGACAATTTGGCGTCCGCCCTGCTCGATGTCCGTGAAGCTGATGCCGAGCGACCAAATCAGCGGGAAGATCGACATGACCAACAGCACAGCGACGGCGGGCGACAGAAACACGCGCTTGATCAGGCGGTCGCTGCCCATGCCCTCACCCGTATCGGGCGGGAGCGGCTTGATGGTGAGATCGCGGGAGGTGGCGGTCAAAATGATTTATCCTTCACAAAGAAAATTCCACCCCTTGTCCCCCAATTGAGTCAAGGTGAGCAAAAGGTTTATGCCTAAAGTGTCCCCCGCTCCATATGAAGAGGGGGACACAGGGTGAGGTTAAATGCTATTCCACGCCCAACGACGCGCGATAGAACGCCGCTTGTTCTTCACGTCCACGACGATCCGTGATCGTTTCCCACGCCGCCGCTACGCCATCGAGCGCCGCTTGCGGTTCCAGTTCGCCAGAGAGCGCCTGCGCCACGCCGACATCGAGCGCGTCGAGGTATTCTGCTGCGCCGGGAACACGAATGTCCAAGACCGCGTTCGGGTGATTGATAGTCGTCAGCACGGCGTCGAGATAATCCGTCGCTGCTGCTTCGCTGAAGCCCGCGTTCGTCCACAGTTCGAGGTTGTCGAATTGGCTCTGGCGCAGCGGGTTGACGCCCGTGCCGCCGGTGACTGCCAACGTCGCCGCGAGGTCTTTGTCCGCCATGAACGCGGCGAAGTCGAGCGCCGCTTCACTGACATCGCTGTCGGCTGCCACGCTGATGATCCAGCCGCCGAACGCGATGAACGGCGCGTAGTTCACGCCGCCTTCAGGGGTGACCCATTCGTTGGTGTTATAGTCCCAATATTGATCGCCGCCTGGCAGCACGCCGAAGCCCGTCAGATCGTTGACCACCGAAGCGTTGGGATCGACCGTGATCGGACCAACATCACCCCAATCCAAGCCAAACACGGCATTGCCCGCAGGGAACTGCGCGCGGACGTTCACCACGTCGTAGTTGATCATGTCTTCGGGACCATACGCCTGAATATCGACCCAATCTTGCAGGGCGCGCACCCAGCCGGGGTTATTGACGCGCGGCACCATCGTCGTGCAGTCGAAGAAGTAGCAGACATCGCCGGGAATCTTGCTGTAGCCTGCTGCGCGGCTGATGATGAACCAATAGCTTTGCGCGGCGCGCCGCTGTGCTTCCACCACGCCATTGATCGGCGCGGTCACGCCAGCGGTATCGACTTCGCGTCCGTTGAAGAATGCCGCGATATCACGGTACTGATTCCACGTCTGTGGCTCTGCCAATTCATAGCCGTATTCCGCCATGAAGTCCGCCGCGTAGGGCGAGTCGGCTGCCACCAAATCCTTGCGGTAGTACATCATGTGGCTGTCGCCATCGAACGGCAGCGCGTAGGTCACGCCGCCCCAGTTGGCGATCCGATCCGCGTACAGCGGCAGAATATCATCCCACTGAACCTGCGCCTTGATTTCATCCGAGATCGGCAGCACATAGCCGCCGCCCATGATGTCGCCCGACCAGTCCGACGCATAAATGATCATGTCGAACTCGCCCGTGCCAGTCTCGAACGCGGTGATGATCTTCTGATACAGATCGCTAAACGCGAACTGTTGCAGTTCGACCGTGCCGCCCGTCGCTGCTTCCCACTCGCCGCGATACGTCTCGACGGGCCCGCCGATGGCGCTGCCCGTCTGTGTTGCCACGACGACGCGCTGTCCGGCGAACGGCTGATCCTGCGCCGCCGATATCCCGACACCGACGGCGAGCGTCAGCGCCACTGCCGCTGAAACAAATGCCTTTTTCACTGTATGAACTCCTACATGCACTTAACCAAACGTTTTTTGCGGCGATTCCATGCTGTTTATGCCCATGGTTTCGCCTCACACGCACAATTGTGACGTAGTTCGCGGATGTGCGCAAGGATATCGATTACAATTTGTGCAAGTTGTTGTACCAGCATGATCGCGTTGCCAGCGCGCGCGCAATTGGTTATGGTATAGGTTCATGCAGAGTCCAAATAAAGTAGAGTCAACCATGCACCCTCACCCCTACCGCCGCTCCAATTGGAGCGGAGGACGTACAGCGGAGGACTCTCCCGCTAGGGTACGAAGCGTGAGTCGGGAGTGAGTTTCCTTCTGTCCGTTCGCTGCGTTAAAATCTTTCCGGTCATTCAATGATGCGCAAACGCTTTTATTTCGGCACGAATTTTAAGATGTTCCCGACAGCGGCAGAGTCGGCGGCGTTCATCCGCGCCGTGCGCGCGCGCATTCCGCCCGCCCGCGACGCGCAGGTATTCGCTATCCCGCCGTTCACGTCGCTGGCGGGGTTGGACGCGCTCAAAGGCAACATCTGGATCGGCGCACAGACCATGCACGACGCTGAATCAGGCGCGCACACGGGCGAAATTTCGGCGCGGATGCTGATGGCGCTCAACGTCGATCTGGTGATGCTCGGACACGCGGAACGGCGCGCGCAGTTTGGCGAGACGGATGCCGCCTTACGGCGCAAAGTCCGGGCGGCGCTGGATGCGGGCTTGCGCGTTTTGCTGTGCGTCGGGGAAAATGCGTTCGATTACGAATGCGGCGTGACAGCGGAAACCGTCGCGCGGCAGGTCAAGATCGCGCTGCACGCTGTGACGGACGCGGATTTGCAGCCGGATGCGCGCGTCATGGTCGCGTATGAACCCGTGTGGTCGATTGGCGCGTCTGGCACGCCCGCCCAGCCCGACGATGTGGCGCGCGCGGTGAACGCGATCCGCGCTGCGCTCACGGTGTGTTGTGGGGACGCGGCGATCCCCCTGCTGTACGGCGGGAGCGTGACCGCCGCCAACGCCGCTGGCTACGCGCGGATGGATGGCATCGACGGCTTGTTCGTCGGGCGCGCGGCGTGGACAGTCGATGGATTCATCGAGGTCTTGAACATCGGACTGCACGCGACAGGGATAGGTCGAGAATTTTGAAAAGAAGCAGGATTCAACGCAGAGAAACGCAGAATAATTCTTTCTCTGCGTCTCGGTGTTCTCTGCGTTAAAATCTTTTCCGGTTTTCCTGACGTTCTTTGCACCCCTTTTTTGAGGACAATGATCGATGACCAACATTCTGAATAATCCGCTGGATTTCAAAGACGAACTGATCGACGGCTATGTATCCGCCTACAGCCGCTACCTCGAACGTATCCCCGACGCGGCGGGCGTGCGGATCGCAGGCGGCGCGCGTCCGGGCAAGGTGAGCGTGCTGGTCGGCGGCGGATCGGGGCATTACCCGCTGTTCTGCGGCTATGTCGGGCTAGGCATGGCGACGGCGGCGGTCATTGGCGACATCTTCACGTCGCCATCGGGCGAACAATGCTATCGCTGTACGCAAGCCATCGACACGGGCGCGGGCGTCGTGTATGCGTATGGGCGTTACAGTGGCGACGTGATGAACTTTAGCATGGCACAGATGCGCGCGGAGATCGATGGCATCGATGTGCGCCAAGTGATCACCACCGACGACGTAGCCGCGTCCCCGATCTTCGATGAACGGCGCGGCGTGGCGGGCAACCTATACGTCTATAAGGCGTTGGGCGCATCGGCGTGGCGCGGAGACGATCTCGATACCGTCGAGGCATACGGCTTGCGCGTCAACGCCATGACGCGCTCGTTCGGCGTGGCGTTCGCGGGCTGTACGCTGCCGGGTAAATCCGAGCCGCTGTTCACCGTCGCGCCGGGCAAGATGGAATTGGGCATGGGGATTCACGGCGAACCCGGTATCGAGATCGGCGCTATGGTCACGGCGCGCGAACTGGCGCGGCTGATGGTCGAACGCCTCCTTGCGGACACGCCCGCCGACGCCCCAACACGCGCCGCTGTGCTGCTGAACGGACTGGGCGCGACTAAATACGAGGAAATGTTCGTCCTATACGGCACGATTCACAAGCTGCTGTCCGCCGCTGGCATCGATATTTACAAACCGTTGGTCGGGGAATACGCTACATCGCTCGATATGGCGGGCTGTTCGCTGACCCTCAGTTGGATGGACGCCGACTTGCAAGCGTTGTACGATGCCCGCGCCGAAACACCCGCCTTCACGATGATTGGGGGATGATGATGGCGACTCATGCGGAAATCGTGATCGCGTGCCTCGACGCGGCATTGGCGGCGATCCTCGCCCACGAGGAGGAACTCGGCAAGTTGGACGCCGTAGCGGGCGACGGCGATCACGGCGCTGGCATGGCGCGCGGCTTTCGGGCGGCGTGCGCCGCGAACCATGACGGCACAGCGACGCAAGTGCTGACGAAGGCGGGCGCGGCGTTCAGCGATGCGGCAGGCGGCGCATCGGGCGCGCTGGTCGGCATGTTCCTGATGTCCGCCGGGCGCGCGCTGACCGATCCCATCGACGCGAACACAGTTCACACCGCGCTAAACAAGGGCATTGACGCGATCATCAAGCTCGGCAAGGCGACGGCGGGCGATAAAACGATGCTCGATACGCTGATTCCGTTCGCAGCGGCATACGGTCAAGCGGCGCAAACGGGCGCGAGCGTCCGCGCGGCGTGGGAGACAGCGCTGCCCGCCGCGCAAGCGGGCATGGAGTCCACCGCGCAGATGATTGCCAAGCGCGGACGCGCCGCCGTGCTGAAGGATCGCAGTTTGGGAACGCCCGACGCAGGCGCCACATCGATGTACGATGTGTTTGCAGCGGTGGGTCGCGTTCTAGTGGCACATTGTCCAGCGTAGGGAAACCTGATCGCTGCCCGCGCTCGATGTGGCTGAGGACACCTTTTCAAGAACCTCAACCCGCCTCTCCTCTCCACTGCGTAGAGAGGGAACGCGCGCCGACGACTCCTCCTCTGCGGTACAAAGAGGGAGTCGGGGGTGACGCGAAAACGACAAAGGATTATCATGACATTTCGCATCGTCGCTACGGCGCGCTCGTTCTGCAATACGCCTGGTGAACATCAAGATTTACTCCGCGCGGCAGGCTGCGAACTCGAACTCCGCGCGCCGTCCCATCAACTCACCGCTGACGAACTGCGTCCGCTCGTCGCGGGCGTCGATGGGCTGATTCTCGGCTTGGATCGCTGTGATGCGTCGGTGATCGCAGCAGCGAACGTGCTGAAAGTGATCGCGCGGACGGGCGTCGGCGTCGATGAAGTTGATTTGGAGGCAGCATCCGCGCGCGGCATCGCCGTCACGATCACGCCCGGCGCGAACAGCGATGCCGTCGCAGAACTAACCATTGGATTCATCTTCGCGCTGGCACGGTCAATCCCGCGTGTTGCCAGTGCGGCGGCGCGCGGCGAGTGGTTGCGTCCAGCCGCCTACGAGATTGGCGGAAAAACGCTCGGCGTCATCGGCTTGGGCGCGATTGGGCGCGGCGTAGCGAAACGCGCGCTCGGATTGGGGCTGCGCGTCGTCGGCTATGACCCCATCGCGGGCGACGTGCCGGATGTGGAGCGCGTGTCCATCCCGAATTTGCTGGCACAGTCCGATATTGTCTCGCTGCATGTCCCGCTCACGCCGGAGACGCGCAATCTAATTGACGCGGCGGCGCTGGCAACCATGCGCGATGGCGCGGCGCTGATCAACACGGCGCGCGGCGGCTTGGTCGATGAGGATGCGCTGTACGCTGCGCTCAAGTCGGGCAAACTGTCGGGCGCGGCGATGGATGCGTTCCAGACCGAGCCGCCCGTTGGATCGCCGCTGTTGACGCTGGATAATTTCATCGCTGCGCCGCATATTGGGGCGAATACGCGCGAAGCGGCGCTGAAGATGAGTCTGATGGCGGCGCAAAACTGCCTCGCTGTGCTGCGCGGCGAACCATGTCCGTATATCATCAATTTGAAAAACAGTTAACCGCCAAAATGCCAAGTTTCCCCTTTTTCCTTCGCAGGTTGGCGTCTTGGTTCAATCAGGGAGATAATTATGATCTACATGCCGCCGTTTACCAAAATGGTCGATCTGTCTACCGGGCTGATCGAAAATCCGACCATGATCCAAGAACGCCGCCTGTCCGACATGCGCGGACTGTACGCTGATCTCGCCGCCGAAGCCGCGCTGGCGGACGCCAATCCGCTGATTTACCGCGTCTACGAGGCGACCACCAACCCCGAAACGCCCGGACAACTGCGTTATTCCACCACCGTGATCGAATCTGGCGTCGTGGGCGACGAATATTTTATGACCAAGGGGCATTATCACGCGAAGGGCGAATGTGGCGAATTGTATTTCGGCTTGTCCGGCGAGGGCATCCTGATCTTGCAGACGCCCGAAGGTGAGGTCAATGTTCAGGTGATGACGGCGGGCGCGGCGGCGTATGTGCCGCCCTTCTGGGGGCATCGCACGCTCAACACGGGCAGCGTCCCCTTCGTGTTCTTCGCCTGCTATCCGGCGGAGGCGGGCTACGATTACGGCGCGATTGCCGAAGGCGGCTTCGCGTCCATCGTCGTGGCGCGCGGCGGCAAAACGGAGATCGTCCCCAATCCGCGCTCCAACGTGAAATAACGACGATGAAAGATTACGTACTGGCGCACGATCTCGGCACGACGGGCAACAAGGCGACGCTCTACGACCGCGACGGCGCGCTGATTGCCAGCTGCTTTCACGCTTACGAGACGCGCTTCGATCAGGTCGGTTGGGCAGAGCAAAATCCGAATGATTGGTGGGAAGCGATCTGCACATCAACGCGGGCGCTGCTCAAGAGCGTGCCGGGAATGCGCGAAAGTGATCTCGCGCGTTCCATCGCGTGCATTGTATTCAGCGGGCAGATGATGGGCTGTGTCCCGCTCGACAAACAGGCGCGCCCCTTGCGCAGCGCGATCATCTGGGCGGATCAGCGCGCCGTCGAGCAAGAACGCTGGTTAGCAGCGCGTATCGGGCGCGAGGACATGTATCGCATCACCGGACACCGCTTGAGTTCATCCTATTCGCTGCCCAAAATGCTCTGGCTGCGCGATCATCAGCCTGATATCTACCGCGAAACGTACAAATTCGTCCACGCGAAAGATGCGATGGTCGCCCGGCTGACCGGCGTGTTCGTGACTGAGCCGTCCGACGCATCGAGCATGAATCTGTATGATTTGGAGGCGGGCGCGTGGTCGGCGCGCATCATCGATGCCGCCGGATTGAACGCCGAGCAACTGCCGACGCTCATCCGCTCCATTGATGTGGCGGGCGAACTCACAACACAGGCGGCAGAAGAAGTCGGCTTGGTCGCCGGGACGCCCGTCGTGATTGGCGGCGGTGATGGCGCGTGCGCGGCAGTCGGCGCGGGTGTAATCAGCGAAGGATCAGCGTATAATTATGTTGGCTCATCGTCATGGATCGCGCTGACGACGCGCAAACCGATTTACGACCCCGATCAGAAAACGTTCACCTTCGGACATGTCGTGCCGGATATGTTCATGCCGACGGGGACGATGCAAGCGGCGGGCGCATCGTACCAATGGGCGCGCGATCAGCTTGCGCCGCTCGAAGTCCAAGCCGCCGCCGCGTTGGGCATCTCCGCCTATGAGATCATGAACTTGGGTGCAGAGTCGTCGCCCGTCGGCGCAAACGGTCTGTTGTATCTGCCCTATCTGTTGGGCGAACGCTCCCCGCGCTGGAATCCACGCGCGCGCGGTGCGTTCATCGGCTTGACGATCCGCCACACGCGCCGCGATATGGTGCGCGCCGTCTTGGAGGGCATCACCTTCAATCTGCGCGTGATCCTCGACTGTTTCCGCAAGCAAGGAGCATCCATCGATGCGATGCGCGTGATTGGTGGCGGCGCGCGCGGACGCTTCTGGAATCGCATTATGGCGGATGTATACGGCGTACCCATTCAGCGACTCAGCGTTCTCGAAGAAGCAACATCAATGGGTGCGGCGGTCGTGGGCGGCGTTGGTGTCGGGCTGTACCAAGATTTCGGCATCATCGCGCAGATGAACCACATCGCAGCGACGATTCCGCCCGATCCCGCTGCTCAAGCACAATACGATAAGCTGTACCCGATCTTCGACGCTGCCTACATGGCACTCTTGCCGATTTACGATCAACTAGCAGAGGTGAATATATGATCAAGCCCGTAAAGAAACGTACTTTCTATTTCATCGGTGTGACGACGGCGCAATCGTCGATTATGAAGATTTTCCCGCGTTGGATGAAGATTCTTGGACAAGAGTGCGCGATTGTCGGCTATGACGCGCCCTTGAACGCGCCCCCCGCCGTCTACCGTGAGATCGTCGAACACATCAAGCGCGATCCGCGCGTGGTGGGCGGGCTGGTGACGGCACACAAGATCAGCCTGCTCGATGCCGCCTTCGATCTGTTCGATGAACTAGACGACTTGGCGACGTTAGCGGGCGAAGTGTCGGGAATTGGCAAGCAGGGCGAGAAATTGATCGGCTTCGCGCGCGATCCGATCTCGTCCCGATTGGCGATGGATGCGTTCGTGCCAACCGGACACTTCGAGCGCAATAACCCCGATGTGTTGTGCTTCGGCAGCGGTGGCGCAGCCGTCGCCATCATGATCGCGCTGGCGAAGCTGCCCACCCCCCCGCGCAAAATCATCTTGGTCGATATCAACCCTGACCGCTTGGCGCACGCGCGCGAGATTTATAACGGGCTTGAGACCGAAATTCATCTCGCCCAGTTCGCGCACAAACACACCATCGATAACGATCAACTGATCTCCAACAGCCGCGATGGATCGCTCGTGATCAACGCGACGGGGATGGGCAAAGACCTACCCGGTTCACCGATCAGCGACGCGGCGCGCTTCCCTGACAACGGATTGGCGTGGGAACTCAACTATCGCGGCGAACTGACGTTTTTGAAGCAAGCGCGCGCGCAAGCGGAGCGGTTGGCGGCAGTCGAGGATGGCTGGACGTATTTCGTGCATGGTTGGACGCAGGTGGTGGCGGGCGTCTTTGGCGTGAAGCTGACGCCGGATTTGTTCCAACAAATGGATGAGGCGGCGCGCACGTAACGATTGTATCCTCTAAACGAACATCGGTGCAGAGGACACGATATGACCGACCCGATTTACTTCTACTCCACCGCGGGCAAATACGGCGCGTTCTCCAACTTTTCGCAGCACGGCTTCACGCTTGATGATAAATTCTGGAAAACATCCGAGCATTATTTTCAAGCGCAAAAGTTCGCTGGGACGGAACACGAGGACTCGGTTCGGAACGCCACCACGCCGAAAGCCGCCGCTACCACTGGACGCCGCCGTGATCTGCCGCTGCGCAAAGACTGGGAACAGGTCAAAGACGACGTGATGCGCGCCGCCGTCCGCGCAAAGTTCACGCAGCACGCCGATTTGCGTCAGCTTTTGCTCGACACGGGCGACGCCCACATCGTAGAGAACGCGCCAAGCGACTATTATTGGGGCGCGGGCAAAAATGGCACGGGCAAAAATCGCTTGGGGCAGATTTTGATGCAAATTCGCGCTGAATTGAAGCAAGCAGCCTAGCCAGCACACAGCGATTTCAGTTTAGGGGTCAAAGACCGCTGATCGACAGCGTACCCTGCTCTGCGAAACGCCCGATATCCGCGCGCGTGATCGCCGCCGCGATCACATCGGGGAACACATCCGGCGTACACGCGAACGCTGGCACGCCCAACGCCGCAAATGCCGCCGCGTGGCGCTTGTCATATGATGGCGCGCCGTCGTCGCTCAATGCCAACAGCGCGATCATGTTCACGCCGGACTGAACGAGCGTATTGACGCGGCGCAGCATCTCCGCCGCATCGCCGCCCTCGTACAAGTCGCTGATCAGAATCAGGATTGTGTCGGCGGGACGTTCGATGCGCGTCTGACAATATGCCAGCGCGCGGTTGATGTCCGTGCCGCCGCCCAACTGCGTCCCGAACAGCAACTCAACGGGGTCTTGGAGATCGTCGGTCAAGTCCACGACGGCGGTATCGAACACGACCATGCGCGTCCGCAGCGTCCGCAGCGACGCCATGACCGCGCCGAAGATGCCGGCGTACACGACCGACGACGCCATCGAGCCAGATTGATCGACGCACAGCACAATATCGCGCAGCCACGACTGCCGCCGTCCATAGCCGAAGCGCCGTTCGGGAATGATCGTGCGGTATTCCGGTTGGTAATGCTTGAGATTGACGCGGATCGTCTTGTTCCAGTCGATTTCGTTGTACTTTGGACGGCGGTTATCGCGCGCCGCCCGGTTGATCGCGCCGGTGATCGCTTGCTCGGTCTTTTGCTTGATGCGCCGCTCGACTTCCTCGACCACGCGCCGGACGATCATCCGCGCCGATTCGCGCGCCGTCTCGGGCATGACGCTCTTGAGCGAAATCAGCGTCGCCGCCAGATGCACATCCGGCTCAACGGTCTCCAACAGTTCCGGTTCAAGCAGAAGCTGTTTGAGATTCAAGCGTTCGATGGCATCTTTTTGCATGATGCGCACCACCGAGGTGGGGAAGAACTGCCGGATATCGCCCAACCAGCGCGCCACACGCGGCGCAGACGCGCCCAAGCCGCCGCGCCGATCCTTCATCGACTCGTCGGGTTCGCCGCTGTAGAGCGCCGCCAGCGCGCCGTCCAGCGCGGCATCGCGTTCGCCCAACGACGCGCCCGTCCCATCCGAATCGCCGCCCAAAATCAGCCGCCACCGCCGTAACCGTTCGCCATCGTTCATGCTTCGACCCCCAACAAGCGCGCCAAGGCGGGCAAGACGCGATCCGCGCGTTCCACATCGAGCGCCGACGTTGATACGGATGCACGCGCGCCGCGTTGAGCGCGTTCCCCGATCATGCGGCGTTCTGGCGCTTGAAAGCTGCTGAATGTCCGACGCAAGAGCGGCAAAATATGCTCGAACGCCATAGTATCCAGCGACGCGACCCACGCATCGACCGCCACCAACAGCGCATCGTCGTGAATCAAGACCGCGCCGCTGTCGCGCAAGAAGCCCTCGATCCACGCCGCCGCGCTCGTGGGCTGGACGGCAGTCGAGAGCGCGAGGCGCATCCGCCGCGTGACCTCGCCCTGCGGGAACGTGCCGTTATCGCGTAACAAACGCACAGCGCGCCCACCCACCACGCCGTTGATCGACTCATCGTCCGCAATCCCGCGCAGCGCCGCCGTCCATGCTGCCGTCTGTCCCGCGTCTTGCAGCAGCCCAATCGCGCTATGGGCGGCGTTCAGCCGTTTGAACATCGCGCCCGCCGCGTCATCGTCGAGCGCATAGCACGCGGGCAGTACGCCGACGCAGATGCGCGTCACCAAGCCATCGACCACGATGCGCATCACCGTGATGCGATGATCCGCCCTGAACGTGCGCACGTCGCCATAGCGCGCCACATCGATCAATTTGGGCAGCGCGTCCATCAACAGCGCGACATCGGTGGTCAGCGCCGCCACATCCGCGAGGCGCTGCACGACCGCATCGGCGGCATCGGGCAAATCTGCCAGCAGGACATTCCCCAAGATGGCGATCAGCCACGCGAGATCGTCGGCAGTCGCGGCGACATGAGACGCCGACGCGGACGCGGCATCGCGGACGGTGTTCCCCCACTGGCTGGCGACAATCAGTTGGATCATCATTTCCGGATGCCACTGGACGCGCCAAAATTCGTGGAACGTCCCTTGCGTGCGCGCCATCGTTTTCGTCGGCACGCCCCAATTGACGCTCAGCAGTGTCAAGCGATGCAGCAGGATACTACGCGCAAAGTCCGTCGGCTTGCGCAGATCGAAATCGTGGTCTTTTGGCTCGGCAACAGACTTGAACTTTAGCGTGCGCTGCTGCATCTCCAGATCGCGCTGCAGCGGCACCATCGGCGTTCCCTCTGGCACCGCGCCCATGCGTTCCCCGACGATCAAGCGCCGCTCGATCAGGCGCATCGGTGCGGAGTCACCGCGACAGAACACCGCCAACGCGGTCTCGTTCATCTCATCGAGCGTCGGCACAGCGCGATCCCGCAGCGCCGCCAACGTTTCTGCGAGGCGCACACCGTCGATCACTTGCGCGGTCGAGGCGTTCAAATCTTCGCCGCGCAAGAGTGCCGCCACGCGTGCCAGCCAGCGCGCCGACACCTGATCGGGCGGCGTCGTCCACAGATGATCGTACCAACCGGGCGACGCGATGCCCGCGCCATAACCGCTGACCATCGACAGGCGCTCATACGTCCACGGCGCCCACGTCGCCTCTGTCTTGACCGACGGCAAGTTTTTCAACAAATCGATATCGAATTTCATGCTGCCCTTTTGATTGCGCCTCGCTTCGGTCAGCATCGGAACGTGCCACGCGCCGCATACGACCGCGACATGCTTATACTGTCGCTCTGCGACGTCGATCCGTGTGCGCATCCACGCTTCGCGCAGTTCCTCGCGGATATCGAGATCGACCGATATCATCGTTTCGGCGTCCATCTGCATAACCGACGCGCGCAGCACCGCCATCGCGTCCCCAACCGCCTCGAACAGCGCCATCGGATCGCCATGTCCGCGTTGTTCGATCAATGAGTCCCACCAGCGTTCGCCGTCGTTATAGCCCGCCGCCCGCGCCAACGCGCCCAACGGATCGCGGCGAATGGCGATGCCCGGCGCGCTGTCGTCACGCGGTGGCGTTGGCGCGGCAGCTTCATTTTCTTCGTCGTCAATTGGCATCGGACTTGGCGGGTGAGGTTCTTGCTCCCTATCGCCGCTTGGAGAGGGAGTCTGAGGATACGCTAGTTCCTGAAGATGTTCCGTCAACGCGAGCATGTGCTTTTGTGGCAGGTCGATAAACTCCAGTAGGATGCCGTTTTGCAGCGCGTATTGAATGGCGATCCATTCCGGCGAGAACACCGCAAACGGATACCAGACCGCTTGTGCGGGCTGCGTCGGATTGTAGATCAACAGCGCGACGGGCGGCTGCATCGCTGGATTGCCCGCCAACAACTGCACCGACGCCGCCTCAGCGGGCCCTTCGATCAACACAACGTCCGGGTGCAGCGCGTCAAGCGCCCGTTGCAGCGCGCGCGCCGACCCGACACCGTGATGGCGCACGCCAAACAAATGCACAGACATGGCTTAATCCATCACGGCAATCATGAGGCACCATCCCGACAGGCTTTGTACAAATCCGCCCATTCGCCGCGCGTTTTGACAACCGTTTCCAAGTATTCCAGCCAAATTACGCGGTCGCTGGTCGGCTCTTTGATCACCGCGCCGACGATCCCGCCCGCCATATCCGCGGCGCTCAACGTGCCGTTCCCAAAATGTGCCGCCAGCGCGATGCCGTTGGTCACAACCGAGATCGCTTCGGCGGCGGAGAGCGTCCCCGACGGCGATTTGATTTTCGTCGCGCCGTCGGCGGTCACGCCCGCGCGCAGTTCGCGGAAGATCGTCACGATGCGCCGAATCTCATCGACGGCGGCGGCTTCGGGCGGCAGATCGAGCGCGCGCCCCAGCGCGCCGACGCGCCGCTGCACGATCTCGACTTCTTCTTCAAGCGTGGCGGGCGTAGGCAGCACGACGGTGTTGAAGCGGCGGCTGAGGGCGCTCGACATATCGTTGACGCCGCGATCCCGGTTGTTCGCCGTCGCAATCACGTTGAAACCGCGTACCGCTTGCGTCTCGGCGTTCAGTTCTGGTATCGGCAGCATCTTTTCGGACAACACCGTGATCAGCGTATCCTGCACGTCAGCCGGGATGCGCGTCAGTTCTTCGACGCGGCACAGTTTGCCCGTCGCCATCGCGCGCATCATCGGGGACTCGACCAACGCCGCGCGGCTGGGTCCATCTGCCAACAAGCGCGCATAATTCCAGCCGTAGCGCATCGATTCTTCGCTCGTGCCGGCGGTACCCTGCACCAACAGCGTCGAATCGCCGCTGATCGCCGCCGCGAGATGTTCGCTGACCCACGATTTCGCCGTTCCCGGCACGCCCAGCAGCAGTAAAGCGCGATCCGTCGCCAGCGTCGCAATCGCAATTTCCATCAGGCGGCGATCCCCAATGTACTTGGGTGTGACCTCAAATTTATTCTTGAGCTTGCCGCCGAGCAGATACGTGGCGACGGCGCGCGGCGACAAATTCCAATTCGGCGGGCGCGGGAATGTGTCCTGCTGCGCGAGCGCCTCCAATTCGGCGGCGAACTGAATTTCGGCGTGCTGGCGCAGGGCGATTTGTGGATCACTCATAGGCGATATCCTTCAGCATGGCTTGACGGAGCGATAACATCTCGACGAACGACGCGATTCCGTTCTCTGCGCCGATCCCGCCTAACTTCATTGCCTCCAGCGCATAGCCAACATCGGCACGCGCGATGAACAGCGCCGCTTCGCTCATGTACGAGAGCGCACCGTGCGAACGCAGCGTCGCGCACGTCTTGATCAGGGTTTCGATGAAGGTTTCGGTGACGCGCCGCGACCAGATCGCGCCGTGATCGGTGAGTTCGCGCAGCGTCGGTTGCTGGATGAGCGCCGACTCGACGGCGTGCAGATGCTTGAGCGCCCATTGTTCTTGTTCGGGCGTGACGACGGGCGGATCATCCGGCACGGGCAGCGCCCAGATTGCCTCATCGTGTAAGAATGACCACGCCTTATTGACCGTCACGAGCCATTTGCCACGTTCGCCCATGACGTTAACGACGACCGCCAACCAGCGATCCACGTTGCGATTCACGGCAGCGAGATCGAGCAGTTTGGGCAAGTATGGATGGGGAATCCGCTTGCCCTTGCGCGCCAACAGCGTCAGCGCCTCCAAGATTAGCGGCTTGTGCTTGAGCGACTCGTTGACCAGCCAATTGAGGTCGATCATGGTGCGTGTGCTGCACGCCGGACGGGTCTCGCGCGCCAGATCGACACTTGCCGGAAACGGACTCGCGCCCGCCGCACTGGTCGGCAGGATGATCCCCGCGCGCCGATGCGTTCCCGCTACTGCCGCCGCGATCAACAGACGATGCGACGGATCGCCGTCGCCCGACAGCGCGCGCGCCGCCAAGGTGGGCGTATCGTCGTCCGCCACGGACAGCGATGCGCGCTCCGTGCCGATCATGGCGGCGAACAAGATTTTGTCCCAAACATCCATCGCGGGTTACTCCAATGAAAAAATCACGCCATCGGCATACAGCATCAATGACCGAAACGTGTAGCCGTTCCATTCTCCGAAGATTGGGAAGGTCGCGCCACCGCCCGCCGCCAACAACACCATCTCGCGCAAGCGTCCCATCGTCGGGGCGATCAGCACGCCACGATCATCGCATAACAGCGTGCGCTCGCCGACGCGCGTCAGCGACGCACGCTGTAAGGCAATCGGGAAGCGTTCCAAAAACGGATTGCGCTTCAACGCATCGGCATAATCGTAAAGCGCGTCCTCCATCGTCAAATGGACGAAGCAGGAGCGCATTTGCTCGTCGGGCAGCGCCAACGACGACATCGACGCGCGCGCTTTGATCAGCGCCCGCTGTGGGAACGCGCCCGGATAGTAAACAAGTTCCGCGTTAAACGTCTCGCCCGTCAAATACACATCATCGAAGCGGACGACGCCGCGCCCAAACTGTGGCTTGAAGTCGATGATCGCCGCCCAATTGCGCGTCGTCATGCCGAACAACCAGATGATGCGCGTGAGCAAGCTGTCACTGGTGTCGAGCGACTGCCCCATGACCAGCCACGTATCGCGCACGCCCTCGCCCGCCGCGATGACTTCATCCTGTTTGACGCTGAAGCCGATCAGCGCGCGGATATCGGCTTGCATGTCGGGCGGGAGCGCGTCGATCCGCTCGTAACTGTCCGCCAGCAGATACAAACGCGCGATTTCGTCCAGCAGCGGACTGGCGTCGGTCTGGACTTTCGTGCGCAGCGCCGCCATGCCGCCCAGACTCCGCAGCCGTGTCGCCACGCCGCCCGCTTGCGCATCGACCATGCGTTTGGCGATCTCGTCCCAGAACGCATAGCCGTTCAAGCGTGGATCGGTCAAGCCCTGCCGCGCGATATCGCGCAAGCGCAGGCGCAAATCTGCCATGCCCGCTGCCACTTTCGCCAAGCGCGCATCGACGGTCTTTTGCTTCGCGGCGACTTTCGCGGACTTCGCTTTTTCAGATGCGGCGGGCGCTTCGGGCGCGGGTTCGCTGGACGTGGCGCGCTTCTGTCGATTGACGATCCACATTTTCACCGCCTCAGGCGTATCGCCTTGCGGAAACTGGTCGATATCCGCGATGGCTTTCAGCGCCAAGCCCACCGCGTGCTTGCATGGAAACTTGCGACTCGGACAGGTACATTTCGCTGGCAGACTTGTGTCCTCAAGGTCGATGCAGACGAAATACGGGGCATTCGCGCTGCCTTGAATCGCGCCCCATGCGCGCACGCCGTCCGTGCCGATGTTCGTCCACGCGCCAGATGATTGCTTGATGCCATCTTTATAGGACGCCGCATCCACCGACGCCGCGAGCTGCGCCTGACTCAGATTCATGTCGCCGTCCGTTACGACTCGAAATCGACGCGGACGATTTCAAACGTCTCACGGCTGCTGTTGGTCATCAGATAGGCGTAAATCACGTAGATTTGATCGTCACGCCGCGCCGCCGTCGTCGCGGGTTCGTGTTCCGCCGTCCCAACGACTTGTGCGGACGCGAAATCATCGGCGCTCGTCAGCCGATACACAACGCCGCCAGAGACCGCGATCAAGCTGCCGTCGGCATCGAGGATCATGCCATCCGCGCCCAAGGGTGTTTCGAGCGCGATTTCGGTCAGCGCCGTCGGATCATCAAGCGGGATTTTGAACAACTGTCCTTGTCCGGCAACCGACGCGATCAGGTAGCCGTCGGGATGCGCGACGATCCCGTTCAGCCCGAAGAACGGCGCACTAAAGCGGTCGTCCTCGATGAAAAGCTCGGCGTTCCCGTCGGCGTCCACCTTGTAAATCGCGGGCGAAAAGCTGTCGGTGACGTAGGCATTGCCATCCGCATCGACGGCGACATCGTTGGCGAAGCCGCGTCCCGGATGCAAGTCGCTGAGATCGACGAAGAATTGGCGTTCGCCCGTATCCAGATCATACGCGCCCAAGCCGATGATGCCCGGTGACGCGAAGTTGAAGAACACGTCCGCTTCCGAACTGGTCACCAGCAAGCGGCGGTTGGCGGCGGCGATCTCGATGCCAGCCGACACATTGATATCGGCATCGTCGATGAACGGCGTCGATTCGCCGTCGTCACTGACGCGATAAACCGTGCCATCCGCCAGCGATCCGAGCAAGAAGGCGCTGTTTTCGGCGTCCCATTCGATCCCCTCCGGGTTGAAGCCGGGACGCTCGATCACGATTTCATCGGGCAATTCCTGTGCGAACGCGAATCCCGACACTGATAATGCGAGTGCTAAACCGATCAACCATCGTTTCATTATTTGCTCCTGTTTAGGCGGGCGCGCCAGCGTCACGCCCCTACATCGCTGCATCACATCCGTAGGGGCGCACCGCTGGCGCGCCCCAATTTTATATTACACCAGCGCCGGCAGCAGCAGCGGCTGCCCTGCAATCTCTGCGAACCAATACGGCATCCAGCCGATCCCGAACAGATCGACCGTGATATCCTTCTTGAACGGCGTCAAGATGAATTCTTCCGTCGTCGTCGCCACCTTCGCCCACTTCTCATTGACAGCGCGCACGGCGGCTTCGTATTCCTCGACCAACTTCTGTTCGTTGCCTTCCAACGACGCGAGATCGCTCTCGATCACGCTGACCTCGCCCTTGGAGATTTTGCGCTTGACGGCGGCGTTGCTCATGCGCGAGAGCGTGTAGGTGGTGCGCCCGCGCAAAAGTCCCAAGACCGCCTCGCCCGTCGTGAACAATTCTTCGCGCCGTCGCTCTGCCTGTTCTTGCTTTTCGGCTTGGAGGCGCGTGGCTTTCTTGCGCTTGTTGTCGTCCATCTTGTCGAGCGCCGTCTCGTATTTCTGCGTCACGGTATCGATCTCGGCGTCGCGGCGTTCGCGCGCGACCTGTTGAAGCTGCGCGCGAAACTGGCTGATGTCAGCGTCGGGGCTGCCAAACAAATTGAGCACCGAATTGTAGGGGAGCGCCAATTTCGCTGTGCTGTACAGTTGATCGCCCAATTCGCGCTTGAGCGCCGTCACGCGCTTGGCGTCCGCCAAACCCGGCGGCAAGTCCCCATACAGCGCCGCGCCCGTCGCTTCGCCGCTGATTCGGCGTGTATCGAGCGACGCGATCAAGAAATCATCCCAGTGGACGATGCCAGCGCGATCCAAATCTGGCACGAGATAGGTGAACACGCGCGCGGTGTACAACTGCGTGCGCTTGTCCTGAAAGCGAATCGTCGTCTGTGCCAGCAAGCCCGGCTTGTACGCCAGACGCGCGCCCGACTCACCTACTCCAGCGAAGTTCGTGCGCCGCTGCCAATCCGCGACCGCCTGATCGGCGTTGACCGTGAACGGCAAGAAATACTGCGCGACGCTTGCCGAGATCGGCGGGTGATTCTCGGAGAAACCAATGGGCGCGCTGCCCCGTCGTGCGGGTGGCGGCGTGGGCGCGGACGGAGGTGCTGCTTGCGGATTATAATTGTTGCTGTTGCTCGCGGATGCGGACTGTGCCACATACTCGTAACCGGCTTGCTGGTTGCCGGTTTGCGTCGCGTTGTAGGGATTGTAGGCGTTCGGATTCGGCACGGGCGCGTTATAGGCGTTGTTCGAGCCGTAATTTTGCGCGCCATAAGCCTGTGCGCCATAGTTGGGCGCGGGCGGTGCGTTGGGCAGCTCCGGCAAACTCGGCGGCATCTCTGGCATCGTTGGGGGCGGCGGCGGCATCCCCGGCGGGGCAGATTGCGCCGCGTAATCCTGATACCATGCGCCACCCGGCGGCGCGGAATTGCGCATCGCCGCCGCGAATCCGACCGGATTAGCGGGCGCGCCGTAAGGCTGCGATGGCGTGGGGG